>Ga0209931_1000066_pt1 | contig 53721 bp, 45 predicted proteins | sample SalPonR1_B_D1_MG_FD_185697 | JGI IMG/M metagenome (GOLD analysis project Ga0209931, IMG submission 185697) | Salt pond soil microbial communities from South San Francisco under conditions of wetland restoration - Salt Pond MetaG R1_B_D1_MG... ...
CTCGCAGATGACCTTGTGGATGTGGCTCGCCTGACGGCCCCAGTAGGCCGCGCGGTCGGCGAGGCCGAGGCGCGTGGCGATGCGCGCCAGCCGGTCGCAGGCGGCCCAGCACATGAGCGAGGAGAAGGTGTGCACCCGCTTCCTGCCCCGGTACTCCCAGAGGCCGGCGTCGGGCTGGTCGTACAGCCGCACCGCGACGGCGCCGAGCTGCTCGAGCAGCTGGAACTCGGCCATGCCGCCGGGATGCGTGAGGCGCTGGTCGAAGAACATCTGGGTGGAGGAGAGCACCACCGCGCCATAGACGTCGTGCTGGTTCTGCTCGTAGGCCTGATTGCCGAGGCGCACCGGTCCCATACCCCGATAACCGGACAGGGACTCGACCACGCTCTCGGTGAGATCGGCGCGGCCGCTGATGGCGTAGACGGGTTGCAGCTCCTCCAGGCCGGCCTCGGTGGAGACGTCGATGATGTAGCGCAGATACTCCTCCATGGTCTTCGTGGCGCCGAGGCGGTTCAACACGTTCACCACGAAGTAGCTGTCGCGCAGCCAGCAGTAGCGGTAATCCCAGTTGCGCCCGCTGCCCGCGGCCTCCGGGATGGAGGTGGTCATCGCCGCGATCACCGCGCCCGTGTCCTCGAAAGTGCAGAGCTTCAGCGTGATGGCCGCACGTATCACGGCTTCCTGCCACTCGAACGGGATGGCGAGACCTCTCGACCAGCCCCGCCAGAAGCGTTCCGTAGCCTCGAGGTGGTTGTGGTAGGTGTCCGATACGGCCTCCGGGATGGACTCGTCCGGCCCGAGGATCAGATGCACCGGCCGGTCGAGCACGAAGCTGGACTGGTCCAGCACCCGGGTGATCGATACGTCCGTCGTAAGCCGCAGCCGCATGCCGGAGCCCAGATAGCGGATGTGGTTGCTGCCGCGGCGGGTCTTGCAGGCCTTGCGCCCGTAATCCCGCGCCGGGTTCAGTCGGATGCGGATGCGCGGGCTCCCGCTCAGGGGCTCGATCGCGCGTATCAGCATCATGGGCCGGAACATGCGACCCATGTAGGGATAACGCGGAGCGAAGTCCGTGATGGCAATGGCGCCGCCGTGGCGATCGTACAGGGTGGTGCGCAGTATCGGCGTGTTCGGCACGTACTCCTGCTCGGCGCGCTCGAAGTCCTGCAGTTCGATCTCGAAGTAGCCGGGCCGCTCGCGGTCTTCCTCGCTGCGCAGCAGGCGGCAGAAGACGGGATCGCCGTCGAACTGGGGCATGCAGCCCCAGACCATCACCCCCCGGCTGTCGATGAGAGAGGCGATCTGGCAATTGCCGATGACTCCGAGATTCAGATCCGTCATGCGCGACCCCTTTACGTCGTCGTCTCCGGTGGCTCCGGCAACCGCGATAATGATGGAAGCCCGGACGCGGTCAAGAGTCCGCCAGCGCGGCGAGCCACGCGTAGACCGCCTCGATGTCCGGCAGCGACCAGCGCGCCAGCGTGCCGGTCTGCCGCACACTTTCGCGCACGTGAATGGAATGCCCACCCAGTTCGTTCACCACCGAGAAGCCGGCTTCGTCCGTGATGTCGTCGCCGACGAAAACGGGGAGCCGCCCGGCGAAGGGCTCCACGGTCATGAAGTCCTCGATGGCCTTGCCCTTGCTGCGCCCGGCCGGCATGAGTTCGCAGACCATCTTGCCTTCCATCAGGCGGAAGCCGGGGCCGAGGTCCTCGCCGATGGCGCGCATGGTCTCCACGACCGCCGGTCCGGCGACCGGCGCGCGGCGGTAATGCAGCGCGACACCCTGGGGCTTGTGCTCAAGCAGCACGCCGGGGCGGCCCGCGACGAAGGTCTGCAGGCGGTCCATCGTCTCGTCCGGCAGCTGCGCGCCCTCCCGGTATTCCACCGGGTCGCCGGGGTGGCGGCGCAACTCCAGGCCATGGGCGCCGGCAGCTGGCAGCACCAGCGGACTGAAGACCCGGTCGATGTCGTGCACCGGGCGCCCGCTGATCAGCGCCAGCGCCCCGCCGAGCCGCTCGGCCAGCCGCGACAACAGCGCATTCAGTTCGGCGCTGGAAGCCACTGCCGAGGGGTCGTCGCGGAAGCCGAGCAGCGTCCCGTCCACGTCCAGGAACAGCGCCCAGCGCCGGGGGTCGCCGAGTGGCGGCGCAGGTTTCAGGTTCTTTGCTGTCGTTGTCACGGCGGTGCGAGCATTGCGCACCGCGGCGCGCTTTGCAAACACCCGCGCGGCCGGTATTCGGTAGAATCCGGCGGATGATCGCCCCGAGATTTCTGCGTCAGCCCTGGATCTGGTTGCTCGCGCGCATCACCCGCCTGTGGATCAGACCGGCCGTACTGCCGGAGGAGCCGGCGGCGCTGATGGCGCCGCCGGGCACCCGGATCTGCTACGTCCTCGAGTACGGCGGGCTGGCGGATCGGCTCGCGCTGGAGCAGGCCTGCATACGTCACGATCTGCCGCTCGCCGGCGAGGGTGTGGTGTTCGCGGGGCAGGAGGAATCCACGGCGCTGATCGTGCTGCGCACCCGGCGGAGTCTGCTGTTCGGCCGCCGCCGCAAACAGATATCGGCGCGACTCGAGCGCCTGGTGGCCGCCGCGGAGCGCGAGGACGACGAGGAGTTGCTGCTGGTCCCCGTGGCCGTTTATTGGGGACGGGCGCCGGAGAAGGAGCGCTCCTGGTTCAAGGTGCTGTTCAGCGAGCAGTGGGATATCGGCGGCCGCACGCGCAAGTTCCTGAGCACCGTGCTCTACGGCCGCGCCACGCTGGTGCATTTCAGCGAGCCGCTGTCCGTGCGCCGCGTCGCGGCGGAGGGGCTCAGCGCACGGCTGGCCTCGCGGAAGATCTCGCGGATACTCCGCGTGCATTTCCGCCAGCGCCGGGTCGCGACCCTGGGCCCGGATCTGTCCCATCGCCGCACGCTGGTGAACGGGGTGGTGCGCAGCGCGAGCGTGCGCGGCGTGATCAGCCAGGAGTCCCGTGGCGATGCGCGCAAGCGCGAGCGGCTGCGGCGCAAGGCCCGGGAGTACGCTCGCGAGATCGCGGCCGACATGTCCTACCCCATGGTGCGCTTCCTGGACAAGGTTCTCACCTGGGCCTGGCATCAGCTCTACGACGGTATCCGCCTCAACGGCATCGAGCGGGTGCAATCCGTGGCCGAGGGCCGGGAACTGGTGTACGTGCCCTGTCACCGCAGTCACATGGACTACATCCTGCTGTCCTACGTGCTCTACCACCAGGGCCTGTCGCTGCCCCACGTGGCCGCCGGCGTGAATCTGAATCTGCCGGTGGTGGGCTCCATCCTGCGCCGCGGCGGCGGCTTCTTCCTGCGCCGCAGTTTCCGCGGCAACCGCCTTTACGCCGCGGTGTTCTACGCGTACCTGCGGGCGCTGATCACCCGCGGCTTCAGCATCGAGTACTTCGTCGAGGGCGGGCGCAGCCGCACCGGGCGGCTGCTCAAGCCGAAGGGCGGCATGCTGGTGATGACGGTGGAGTCGTTCCTGCAGGACCCCCGCCGGCCGGTCGTCTTCGTGCCCGTCTACTTCGGCTACGAGAAGCTGGTGGAAGGCAAGGCGTACATCAGCGAGCTCTCCGGCGAGCAGAAGAAGAAGGAGACCGTGCTTGGACTGATCCGCTCGCTGCGGACGCTGCGCGACTATTTCGGCGAGGTGTACGTCAACGTGGGCGAGCCGCTGGAACTGACTGCGCTGCTGGACCGGCATCGTCCCGGATGGCGGGACGAGGAACTGGTCGAGGGCGAGCGCCCGTCCTGGCTCCCGGAGGTGGTCGGCGACCTGGAGCGCCGCATCATGTGGCGGATCAATGCCGCCGCCGCCGTCACCCCGATCAGTCTGCTGGCACTCGCGCTGCTGGCGACGCCCCGCCAGACCATGCCGGAGTCCACGCTGCACCGCCAGCTCACCCTGCTGCTCGAGCTGCTGCGCCGCTTCCCCTACAGCGACGCCGTGACGGTCACCGAACTCGGGCCCGAAGCCGTGGTCGCCCACGGCGAGAAGATGGGCGTCATCCGGCGCGAGGAGCATCCCCTCGGCGATCTCATCCTGATGCGGGAGAGCGAGGCGGTGCTGATGTCCTATTTCCTGAACAACGTGCTGCACCTGTTGGCGATCCCCGGGCTGGTGGCCGCCTGCTTCATCCAGAGCCGCCGGCTCGCGCTGGCCGAGGTGGTGCGGCTGGTGGGGCTCACCTATCCCTACGTGCGGGCGGAGCTGTTCCTGCGCTGGCGGGGCAGCGAGATGGAAGCGCTGGTGCGCGACGTCATCGGCCAGCTTACCGGCCTCGGACTCCTGCGGCTGTCGGAGGACGGCCAGACGCTGCGCCGGCCCCGTGCGGGCAGCGCGCCGGCCTTCCAGCTGGTCCAGCTCGGCCGCCTGATGCTGCCGATGCTGCAGCGTTATTACATGACCATCGCGCTGCTGGAGCGCTACGGGTCGGGGCGTCTCACCCAGGGGCGGCTGGAGCGTATCTGCGAACTCTCCGCGCAGCGCCTGTCCATGGTGTCCGGGCTGCGCTCGCCGGACTTCTTCGATCGCAAGCTGTTCCAGGAATTCATCCGCACGCTGCGCAAGGGCGGCGTGCTTTCCGTGGACTCCGAGGGCCGTCTGGCGTTCGGCGAGGACCTGGTGCGCGTCGAGGAAGATGCGCGCCAGGTGCTCGGCGAACAGCTCTGCCACCATATCCTCAGTACGACCGTGAGCGAGTTGCCGCCGGAAGCGGCGGAACGGGAGCGCGCCTGAGGCGCTGATAGGGACGCCTGGCGTTGCGTACAATTGGGTCCATGAATAGTGCCCCCCGCAGCCCGGACGGCGACGCCTGCGATGTCGTCTCCTTCTATCGTTTCGTCTCCCTGCCGGCGTACCGGGAACTGCGCGAACCGCTGCTCGCAGCCGGGCGCGAGCGCAACCTCCTCGGCACCGTCCTGCTGGCGCCGGAAGGCATCAATGCGACGCTCGCCGGCGAACGCGGCGCACTGGCATCGCTGCTGGATCGGCTGGGCGGCATCGAGGGGCTCGCGGGCCTGGAGGGCCGCTGGTCGCGCGCGGACGGCCCGCCTTTCCGGCGTCTCCGGGTGCGCCTGCGCAAGGAGATCGTCAGCCTCGGACGGCCCGACATCGACATCTCGGCGCTCACCGGCGAGCGGGTCCCGCCGGCGGAGTGGAACCGGCTGATCGCGGATCCGGAGACGCTCGTCATCGACACGCGCAACCGCTACGAGATCGACGTGGGCCGGTTCCCGGGCGCCGTGGATCCGGGCACGGGCAGCTTCCGCGATTTCCCGGCTTTCGTCGAGAAAAGGCTGGCCGACGAGCGGGACCGGCCCATCGCCATGTACTGCACCGGCGGCATCCGCTGCGAGAAGGCGACCGCCATGATGCGCGAGATGGGTTTCGAGCGGGTCTATCAGCTGGAAGGCGGAATCCTCGGCTATCTCGACCAGATGGCGGAGTCACCCGACAACCGCTGGGAGGGCGAGTGCTTCGTTTTCGACAGCCGGGTGGCCGTGGACCGGGGCCTGGCCCCCGGCCATTACGTGCAATGCCACGCCTGCCGGCGGCCGCTGTCCGCCGCGGACGTGGCGTCGCCGCTCTACGAGGAGGGCGTGAGCTGTCCCCGCTGCCACGGCGACGCCGACCCCGATCGTGCCGAACGGCTGGCCGAGCGGCGCCGCCAGGTGGAGCTGGCCGAGGCTCGCGGCGAGCGTCACATCGGCGCCGTCTACGAGGGAAGCGAAGAGGAGTAGGTCAGGCGTTGAGATCGGGGATCAGCTCGCTCTCGAGGCGGGCGATCATGTCCTTCAGCTGGAGCTTGCGCTTCTTCAGCCGCCGCAGCCGGAGCTGATCGACCAGCGGGTCTTCCGACAGGCGGTCGATGAGGTCGTCCAGGTCGCGATGGCTCATGCGCAGCTCCCGGAGCCGCTCCAGGCCGCTGAATACGTCATTGTCGACGTTACTGTTGTCGGTGATCTCGCCGTCCACGCTTTCTTACTAAGCCGAAATACGGCGCTTGTCCAGTCTTTCCCGGTCGGGCTGCCCGGCCCACCCGTTTGCCGGCCGATGCCCTCAGCCGATGGGCGGCCATTGGCGGTCCTGAGGGCCCGTCACCAGGAAGTGCGGGTTCAGGATGTCCGCCTTGGCGTTATAGGCCAGCGGCGAGCCGCCGGCCACCGTGACGCGCCCGCCGGCGGCCTCCACCACGGCCTGGGCGGCGGCGGTATCCCACTCCGAGGTCGGACCGAGCCGGGGATAGACGTCGGCGCCTCCCTCGGCGACCACACAGAATTTGAGCGAGGAACCCATGGGCACGAGTTTGTGCTCGCCCACTTCCTCGAGCCACGCGTCCAGGCTCGCGCCGCGGTGCGAGCGGCTGCCGACCACGCGTACCGGCGACGCGGATTCTTCGGCGACGCGGATGGCCTCGCTGCTCCCGCCGTCGACGAGACGGCGCGCGCCGTAACCGTGCAGGCCGGTGTAGGTCTTGCCCTGGACGGGCACGTGCACGACGCCGAGCACCGCCTGATGCCCCTCCACCAGGGCGATGTTCACGGTGAACTCGCCGTTGCGGCTGATGAACTCCTTCGTGCCGTCCAGCGGATCCACCAGCCAGTAGCGCTGCCAGGCGCTGCGCTCGCCGTAGGACGGCATGCCGTCTTCCTCGCTCAGCACGGGCATGCCGGGCGTCAGCTGCTTCAGGCCCTGGACGATGATGTCGTGGGCCGCGCGGTCGGCCGCCGTGATGGGGGAGTCGTCCTGTTTGTTGTGCACGTCGAAGTCGGTCTCGTAGACCTCCAGGATGGCCTGGCCGGCATCCCGGGTGATGGCCACGACGTTCTTCAGGAGCTGCTGTCGGTTCTGCACGTATCCTCCGCGTTACTGACCGGCATCACCGGATTTCTTCGTCTTCCTGCGCCGGCGCCGCTTCTTCTTCTCGCCGCCGTCGCCGGATTTCGCCTGGCCGCCGCCGTCGTCGGCGCGGGCTTTCCTGCCGCCGCCACCGCTACCGCTACCGCTACCGCCGCCGCCACGGCCGCTGCGCCCGCCGCCGCGGGACGGCCTGCCGCCGCCGCCGCCGCCGGGGCGGTCGCCGATGCGCTTGCGCGGCCGTCGGGGCGGGCGCTCGATCTTCGGCAGCGACTCGTGATCGAAGCTCGCCACCGGTATCTTGTTGCCGATGTAGTCCTCGATGTCGGGCAGCGACACTACGTATTGCTCGCAGCCGAAGCTGATGGCGTCGCCCGAGGCGCCCGCGCGCGCCGTGCGGCCGATGCGGTGCACGTAGTCCTCGCGGTCCTGGGGCAGGTCGTAGTTGAACACGTGGCTCACGTCGGGCACGTGCAGGCCGCGAGAGGCGACGTCGGTGCCGATCAGCACGGCGAGTTCGCCGCTCTGGAAATCGCCGAGCATGCGTTCGCGCTTGCGCTGAGGCACGTCGCCGGAGATGGCCTGGGCGTTGATGCCGTTCGCGCGCAGCGTGTCCTCGAGTCTCTCCGCCTCCCGCTTGGTGTTCACGAACACCATCGTGCGCCTGGCGTCCCTCTCGCGCAGCAGCTTGATCAGCAGCGGCAGCTTCTCCTCGTTGGAGGGGTAATAGATGACCTGGCGCACGCGATCGGCCGTCACCTTCTCGGGCTCGATGCGGATCAGCTCCGGATCGTTCATGTGCTCGTAGGCGAGCTCCATCACCCGGTGCGAGAGGGTGGCCGAGAACAGCATGTTCAGCCGTTCGGTCGGCGGGGGCAGGCGCCTGAGCACGTAGCGGATGTCCTTGATGAAGCCGAGATCGAACATGCGATCGGCCTCGTCCAGCACCATGACCTCGACGTGCTTCAGGTTGAACACGCCCTGCTTGAAGTAGTCGATGAGGCGTCCCGGCGTGCCGATCAGCACGTCGATGCCGGCCGTGATGTGGTCGCGCTGCTTGTCGTAGTCCTTGCCGCCGTAGGCCAGCGCGAGTTCGAGGCCCGTGTGGCTGCCCAGGGTCTCGGCATCGGCGGCGATCTGCACGGCGAGCTCCCGGGTGGGGGCGAGAATGACCGCACGCGGCGCCGACTGCTTGTCGTCCGGCCGTTCGCTCGCGAGCAGGCGATCGAACAGCGCGATCAGGAACGCGGCCGTCTTGCCCGTCCCGGTCTGCGCCTGGCCGGCGACGTCCCTGCCCTCGAGGGCGATGGGCAGCGTCCGGCTCTGGATGGGTGTGCAGTATTCGAAACCGGCATCGTCGATGCCTTTGCGTATGGCGTCGGGCAGCTCCAGATCTCTGAAGGCCAGTTCGCTCAGATGATTTTCAGACATGGGTTCCCGTGGGGAAAAAGTGAATGTAAGGCTTGCAAATTCGGCCGCGAAGGGTTCAAATTAACCCCAGTTCGCTGCGACAGCCGTCGCACCTGCCAGAATTCGCTACCACCAAATCTCAAGAGAAGCCGCACAAGACCGGCGAGAAAGCTGCGACATATTGCCTGATCGGGAAGGCGCCGTCACCTCTCCGGTCCGGTGCCGAAACAAATATGCGCCGTCGGGGTAGCTCCGACTCTGGACACTGAATCATTCGATGCTGCGGGGAGGTTAACAGCGGTGACTGACCAGATCGTTCATACGAGTGACGCGACGTTCGAGCAGGACGTGCTGCAGTCCGATCGTCCGGTGTTGCTGGACTTCTGGGCGGAGTGGTGCGGTCCGTGCAAGATGATCGCGCCGCTGCTCGATGACGTATCGGGCGAGTACGGCGATCGATTGAAGGTGGCGAAGATAAACATAGACGAGAATCCTAACACGCCGCCGAAATTCGGGATCCGCAGTATCCCTACCCTGATGCTGTTCCGTGACGGAGCAGTGCAGGCACAGAAAATGGGTGCGATGTCGAAATCGCAACTTGTCGAGTTCTTGGATGCCAACTTGTGAGAGGCTACTTGGGTAATCAAGCAAGAGGACGGTCGAAGCAATCTTCTCGTCCGAAAAATCAGAATGGGCCGCCGCGCAAACCGCGCCGGCGGAAAAGCGGCAACACGCAGCACGGCTACGAGGATCTCCCCGCCGACGAGGAGAATCTCGAGGTCATCACGCCGGAGCAGCTGGCCGACAGCGAGAACGTGATGAACCTCACCGAGCTGAAGATGCAGTCCGCATCGGAGCTGGTGGACCAGGCCGAGAGCATGGGCCTCGAGGGCCTGGCGCGTTCGCGCAAGCAGGACATCATCTTCGCGATGCTGAAGGCGCACGCGAAACAGGGGGAGGATATCTACGGCGACGGCGTGCTGGAGATACTCCAGGACGGCTTCGGCTTCCTGCGCTCCTCCGACAGCTCGTATCTCGCCGGGCCCGATGACATCTACGTCTCGCCGAGCCAGATACGCCGTTTCAGCCTGCGCACGGGCGATACGGTCTCCGGACTCATCCGGCCGCCGAAAGACGGTGAGCGCTATTTCGCGTTGCTGAAGGTCGGGCAGATCAACTTCGACGCGCCGGAGAATGCGAAGAGCAAGGTGCTGTTCGAGAACCTGACGCCGCTGTTCCCCAAAGAGCGGCTGAAGCTCGAGCAGGGCAACGGCAGCACCGAGGACCTGACGGCGCGCATCATTGACATGGTGGCGCCCATCGGCAAGGGTCAGCGCGGCCTGATCGTCTCGCCGCCGAAGGCGGGCAAGACGATGCTGCTGCAGAATATCGCTTCGGCCATTGCCGCGAACCATCCGGACTGCGACATGATCGTGCTGCTGATCGACGAGCGTCCGGAGGAGGTCACCGAGATGGAGCGTACGGTGCGCGGCGAGGTCGTCTCCTCGACCTTCGACGAGCCGGCGAGTCGTCACGTGCAGGTCGCCGAGATGGTGATCGAGAAGGCCAAGCGGCTCACCGAGCACAAGCGCGACGTGGTGATCCTGCTCGACTCCATCACGCGTCTCGCGCGCGCCTACAACACCGTGGTGCCGTCATCCGGCAAGGTGCTGACCGGCGGCGTGGACGCCAATGCCCTGCACCGTCCCAAGCGCTTCTTCGGCGCGGCGCGCAACATCGAGGAGGGCGGCTCGCTCACCATCCTCGCCACGGCGCTGATCGACACCGGCTCGAAGATGGACGACGTCATCTACGAGGAGTTCAAGGGCACCGGCAACATGGAGATCCACCTGGATCGCCGCATCGCCGAGAAGCGGGTGTTCCCGGCCATCAACATCAACCGCTCCGGTACGCGGAAAGAGGAATACCTCACCCAGCCGGACGAGCTGCAGAAGATGTGGGTGCTGCGCAAGGTGCTGCATCCGATGGACGAACTCGCCGCCGTCGAGTTCCTGCTCTCCAAGCTGCAGGACACCAAGACCAACGCCCAGTTCTTCGAGGCGATGAAGCGCTGAGGAACCGCCGCGGCGGCGCTGTCGCCTCCCGGTGGATGATGGCGGCCAATAGCGGCCAATGGTGAGTGCGGCGTTCTAGCCGTCGGCTGCCGCGGCGGCTTCCCGGGCGATGGCACGGTGGCCGATGTCCCGGCGGAAATAGGCGCCGTCCCAGCGGATCCGATCGACGCCCCGGTAGGCCGCGTCACGTGCCGCCGTGACACCGTCGCCCAGCCCCACCACACAGAGCACGCGCCCGCCGGCGGTCAACACCCGGTCGCCTTCCCTGCGCGTGCCGGCGTGGAAGACCTTGACGCCCTCCAGGGCGGCGGCGCGGTCCAGGCCCTCGATGGCGTCGCCTCTGCGATAGTCCTCCGGGTAGCCGCCCGCGGCCATCACCACGCCGAGTGAGGCGCGAGGATCCCATTCGGCCTTCGCGTCGGCCAGGCGGCCGTCCAGCGCGGCCTCGCACAGTTCGACGAGGTCGCTCTGCAGCCGCGCCATGATGGGCTGCGTCTCCGGGTCGCCGAAGCGGCAGTTGAATTCAAGCACCCGCGGCGCGCCGCTGCCGTCGATCATCAGCCCGGCATAGAGGAACCCCAGGTAGTCGACGCCGTCCGCCGCCAGGCCGTCGATGGTGGGCCGGATCACCTCGTCCATGATGCGCCGTTCTATCGCGGGCGTGACCACCGGCGCGGGCGAATAGGCCCCCATGCCGCCGGTGTTCGGGCCGGTGTCGCCCTCGTCCCGGGCCTTGTGGTCCTGGGAGGTGGCCAGCGGCAGGATGTGGCGCCCGTCGGTGATGACGATGAAGCTCGCCTCCTCGCCCTGCAGGAATTCCTCCACGACGATGCGCCGGCCGGCACCGCCGAATGTGCCGGCCTGCAGCATGTCCCGCGCCGCCTCTTCCGCGGCCTCGACGGTGTGGGCCACCACGACCCCCTTGCCCGCGGCGAGGCCGTCCGCCTTCACCACCAGCGGCGCACCCCGCTCGCGGATGTAGTCGAGCGCCGGTGCCAGTTCGGTGAAATTTCCGTAGGCAGCCGTGGGGATGCGGTGGCGGGCCAGGAAGTCCTTCGTGTAGGCCTTGGAGCCCTCCAGCCGCGCGGCTTCCGCACGGGGTCCGAAGCAGCGCAGCCCGGCCTCCTCGAAGCGGTCGACGAGACCTGCGACCAGCGGCACCTCCGGGCCGACGATGGTGAGGCCGACGCGTTCCTTCCGGGCGAGCGCCAGCAGTCCCGCCACGTCTTCCGCCGCCACCGCGGCGTTGCGGACGCCGGGTTCGAGCGCGGTGCCTGCGTTACCCGGCGCGACGACCACTTCGTCGACCCTCGGCGAGGCGGCGCATTTCCAGGCCAGCGCGTGCTCGCGCCCGCCCCCGCCCACGATGAGTATCTTCACGGCAACTTCTCCGGCTCAGTGACGGAAGTGCCGCATGCCGGTGAACACCATCGCGATGTCGTGCTCGTCGGCCGCGGCGATGACCTCCTCGTCGCGCACGGAACCGCCGGGCTGGATCACGGCCCGCACGCCATGCTCTGCCGCCGAGTCGATGCCGTCGCGGAAGGGAAAGAAGGCGTCGGACGCCATGGCCGCGTCTTTCGTGGAAAGCCCGGCATCGGCCGCCTTGATGGCGGCGATGCGCGTGGAGTAGACCCGGCTCATCTGGCCGGCGCCGACGCCGATGGTGGCCCCGCCGCGGGCAAAGACAATCGCGTTGGATTTGACGTACTTGGCCACCCGCCAGGCGAACATCAGGTCGGCGATCTCGCCGGCCGAGGGTTCGCGGCGGGTCACCACGCGCAGATCTTCGGCCTCGATGCGGCCGTCGTCCCGGTCCTGCACCAGCAGCCCGCCGGAGACCTTCTTCAACTCGACGGCCGGGCGCGCGGGACGCCTCTTGCCGGTGACGAGCACGCGCACGTTCTTCTTCGCGGCCAGCACCTCGGCGGCGCCGTCGGCCAGGGCGGGGGCCACGATGACCTCCACGAACTGCCGGTCCAGGATCTCGCGGGCCACCTTCTTCTGCAGCGGCGTGCTGAAGGCGATGATGCCGCCGAAGGCCGATACGGGGTCGGTGGCGTAGGCCCGCTCGTAGGCCTCGAGCTGCGACCCGGCAGCCGCCACGCCGCAGGGGTTGGCGTGTTTGACGATCACGCAAGCCTGGCCCTCGAACTGGCGCACGCATTCGAGTGCGGCGTCGGCATCGGCGATGTTGTTGTAGGAAAGCGCTTTGCCCTGGATCTGTTCGGCGCCCGCCAGCGTGCCGCGGAGGTCGCCCGCATCGGCATAGAAGGCGGCCTGCTGGTGGGGGTTTTCGCCATAGCGCAGGCTGGCGATGCGCCGTCCGCCTGCGGCGAAGCGCTCGCCGAGCCGGCTCCCGGACGTCGTCTCGGTGAGCCACGCGGAGATGGCCGCATCGTAACTGGCCGTATGGGTATAGGCCTTCGCGGCGAGACGCAGGCGCATGGCCTCGTCCACGCGACCCTCCTCCAGCGCGCCGAGGAGGTTATCGTAGTCGGCCGGATCGACCAGCACGAGGACGTCGCGATGGTTCTTCGCCGCCGCCCGGATCATGGCGGGGCCGCCGATGTCGATGTTCTCGATGGCGTCGGCGAGGGCCGCATCCGCCGCGCTGACCGTCTGCTCGAAGGGATAGAGGTTGACCGCGAGGACATCGATGGCGTCGATGCCGTGCTCGGCCATGACGGCGGCGTCGGTATCCCGGCGGCCCAGCAGTCCGCCATGGATCTTCGGATGCAGTGTTTTCACCCGGCCGTCCATGATCTCGGGGAAGCCGGTATGGCTCGAGACGTCGGTGACTTCCAGGCCGGCATCGCGCAGCGTGCGGGCGGTGCCGCCGGTGGAGAGCAGTTCGTAGCCGCTGCCGGCCAGGCCCCGCGCCAGTTCCACCACCCCGGTCTTGTCGGAGACGCTCAACAGCGCGCGGCGGGATCGCGTCATCGGCTCTGCTCCCGGTGTGTGCGTCCTGGCGGCCGCTCAGCGCAGCAACGCGTACGCCTTCAGTTTCTTGCGCAAGGTGCCCCGGTTTATGCCCAGGATCGAGGCGGCCTCGCTCTGGTTGCCGCCGGTGTATTCGAGCACCGTCTGCAGCAGCGGCTTCTCCACTTCGCTGAGCACCAGTTCGTAGAGATCCCCCGGCCGATAACCGTTAAGGCTCTCGAAGTATTGGTCCAGGGCTTCCTGGGTGTGATCGCTCAGAGACTTTTCGTTGCCCAGCGTCGGCTTTCGTTTCTTCTTTCTTGTCGATGGAGCCACGTCGATTCGTTCCCCGCAGATCGCCGCCACGACCACCGGCCGCAGCGCTTCGGTTGACTGTTGCTGCCGAACAGCGGGATCAGGCGGCCAGAGCACCGGCCCGGTCCGCGCTGTCGAGAAAGCGCTCGGTCAGGAGCAGCTGCTCCCTGGCGCTCTCAACGCGCACCACCTGGCGTCGGTATTCATCGCCATCCGGCAGATGGCTGCTGTACCAGGACAGGTGTTTGCGTGCCACCCGGACACCGCGCTCTTCCCCATAGAAACGGTGCAGGTCTTGCAGGTGGTCGGTGATGATAGCACGGAGCTCGGCAGCGTCCACAGGCGCCGTCGCGGTCCCGTGACGGAGATAATGGCGGACCTCCCGGAATATCCACGGGCGGCCCTGCGCCGCGCGGCCGATCATCACGGCGGCGGCGCCGGTTACGCGCAGAACTTCGAGTGCCTTTTCAGGACCGTCGATATCGCCATTGGCGATCACCGGTATGGAGACCGCGTCGACGATCTGCGCGATGGTCGCGTATTCCGCCTTGCCGGCGAAGCGGCAGGCGCGGGTACGCCCGTGGATGGCCAGCGCGCGGATGCCGCAGTCCTCCGCGAGCCTCGCCACCCGCACCCCGTTGCGGTTGTCGGGATCCCAGCCGGTCCGGGTCTTCAGCGTGACGGGCAGATCCACCGCGGTCACGACCGCGGTGAGAATCTCGGCCAACCGGCGCTCGTCCTGCAGCAGCGCCGAGCCGGCGAGCTTGCGGCAGACCTTTTTGGCGGGGCATCCCATGTTGATGTCGACGATGTCGGCGCCGGCATCGGCGACGGCGCGCGCCGCCTCGGCCATGGGCCCGGGTTCGCTGCCGGCGATCTGCACCACCCGCGGCCGGGGGTCGCCTTCCAGGCGCAACCGATGCCGTGACTTCTCCGAGCGCCAGAGCGAGGTATCGGCGGTGGTCATCTCCGTGGCGGCCAGGCCAGCTCCGAACCGGCGCGCCAGGCGGCGGAAGGGCAGGTCGGTGGTGCCCGCCATCGGAGCGAGCAGCACGGGCGACGCGATGTCTATGGTGCCGATGCGCATGTCGGCATTCTAGCGGCAGGCGCCGGAGCAGCGCAGATCGCCTTCGGCGCTCCGGTAGCAGACGTGCAGCTCGTAGCCCGCAGCCTCGCTGCCCGGATCCGAAAGCCGGGCGCGCGCGCGCACACGGTCGCCCGGATGCATGCGGACGTCGCGCAGTTCACCGTCGGGCAGATAGTCGTCGGCTTCGACCGAGCGGCTGCCGATCACGCTCTGCCAGCGATCCGTCAGCGAGACGTGCAGCAGCGGATAGGGCTGGGGCCGGTCGCCCTGGTGAACGATGACGCTGGTGATCTGCAACGAATTCGCGCTGGCATCGCCGCTGGAAGACTCGACGCACAGCGCGCCGATGTCCCAGCGTGGCTGCACGTCGGCGCCGAACAGGCCGTAGATCTGCTGCAGGCGGGGACCGAACTCCGGATGGGTCGCCAGCTGGGCCCGCTGGCCGTGAATGACCTGGGCGCCGAGCGCCGCCACCAGCAGCGCGGCCGCCGCCGACCACAGCACCGTCCGCGACCGTCCGCGCCGGCGCGGCAGCAGTGTCTGGTCGATGATCTCCTCGTCGCCGTCTTCCTCGGCCTGCTCCCCGGCATGGGCCACGGCCGCCTCGCTTGCGGCTTCCCGGGGGGCTTCGGCGGCTGGCTGCGACTCCTCGCGACCCTCCCGGTCGCGCGCCTCGGCAGCGGCTGCCGCGGTGTCGCTGTCGGGACCGAGGATCGCCGCGAACTCGCCGCTCTGGACGATCTCGTCGAACAGGGCTGCCGACGCCGCGAGGTCGTCCCTGTCCTGCGCGACAGCGGGTCGATCGTCGTCCTCCTCCGCGGCAGCGGGTCGATCGTCGTCCTCGTCCGCTGCAGCGTCCGGCTCGGCTTCCCCTGGGCGTGGTTCCGCGGCTGCCGCTTCCACACTTTCCGTCGTTCCCACCGTTTCGGGCAGCGGCTCCGCCGGCTCCTCTGCGAGGGTGAGTTCGTCAGGCGGCGCGTCCTCCGGCGGCGCGTCCACCGGCGGCGCGTCCACTGGCGGCGCGTCCGGCGACGGCCGCGCGGCCGGACCGCCGTCCTCGTCGTCGGCCTCTGGCTCCAGCCCGACCCCGAGGGTGGTCTCATCCAGCTCGAGTTCGGCGAGCAACGCGCGCCACTCGTCCTGGTCGCCGAGATCGTCGGTCTGCACTGCATCGCCGCCGGGCATCGTCTCGGCCGGCTCTCCCGGCGGCGTCTCGGCCTGGCTGTCCGCCTGCGGCTCCGGCGCCGGATGCTCGTGCCCCGGCTCGCCCGTTTTCTCGCCGGCCTCCGCAGAGAGGTCACCGCCGAATGAGGCCAGGATCTCCTCCAGGGGGGTGTCGTCGTCGAAGCGCTGAGGCTCCGGCTCCGGCTCCGGCTCCGGCTCGGGTTCCGGCTCGGGTTCCGGCTCGGGCTCGGGCTCGGGCTCGGTCCCGATCGCCGGCTCCGGCTCGGGCTCGGTCCCGATCGCCGGCTCCGGCGTGGGTGCGGCTTGCGGCTGTGCTTCCGGTTCCTCTCGGGATTCCGGTTCATGCTCCGGCGGCGTTGCCGGTCCCGCCTCCTCGGCGACTTCGCGCTCGGGCGCCGGCGGTTCGGCCGTTTGCGGCGGCGGCTCGTGCGACAGCGTCGCCAGCGCATCGAATACCGCTCCGCACGCGCCGCAGCGCACCCGCCCGTGGGCGCGTTTCAGGTCTTCCGGCCCGATCTGGTAGACGGTCCGGCATTCGGTGCATTGGGTGTACACGGTCTCAGTCTTCCCGGCGCCTGCCGCTGATCATGATCCAGTCCTCGCGTGCGACCGCCGGCGCGATCTCGAACCAGGGCTCGTAGGCGGCGCGGATCTCGTCCGCCTGACTGGCGAGGATACCCGATAACACGATCTCTCCGCCGCCCCGGGTCAGTCCGGCCAGCCGTGGTGCGAGTCCGGCCAGCGGGGCGGCGAGGATGTTCGCCAGCACGACGTCGAACGCGGCGTCGCCGAGTTCGTCCGGGGCCACCACGCCGAGGCGACCCGCGACATGGTTGCGTGCCGCGTTCGCCCGCGCCGCCGTGAGGGCCTGTGCGTCGATGTCGGTGGCGACCGCCTGCCCGGCGCCGAGGAGCAGGGCGGCGATGGCGAGGATGCCCGAACCGCAGCCGTAATCGAGTACGCGGCGCCCGTCGAGGCAGGCGGCATCGAGCCATTCCAGGCACAGGGCCGTCGTCGCGTGTGTGCCGGTGCCGAAAGCGAGACCGGGGTCCATGTCCAGCACCACCGCGTCCGGCTCCTCCACCACGCTGCCGGTCGGGCATACCCAGAGGCGCTGCCCGAAGCGCATGGCGCGGAAGTCGCGCAGCCACTCCCGCTCCCACGCGCGGTCCGCCAGCGTCTCCACCCGCCAGGCTGGCAGTTCGTCCAGTTCGAGCGCGGCGCGCAGGCCGGCATTCAGGGTTTCTTCGTCCAGGCCGTCATCGAACAGCGCGGTGACGAGGGTGGCAGGCCAGAGCGGGGTCTCGCCCGGCGCGGGCTCCAGTACCGGTGAATCGCCGGCGTCCGAATAGGTGACGGCGCCGGCCCCCAGGCCCTCCAGCGCCTCCTCCACCCGCTCGGGGTCGAGGCCGTCCAGAGCCATGGTGAACTGACGCCAAGACATCCTGCCGGCGCCGGTTCACAGACCGAGGCGCTTCTCCAGATAGTGGATATTCGTGCCGCCGGTCTTGAAGGCCTGGTGGGTCATGATCTCCTGGTGCAGCGGCACGTTGGTCTTTATGCCCTCGATCACGATCTCGCTCAGCGCGATTTGCATGCGGGCGATGGCCGACTCCCGGTTCTCCCCGTAGGCGATCAGCTTGCCGACCATCGAGTCGTAGTAAGGGGGCACCCGGTAGCCGCTGTAGAGATGGCTGTCCACGCGGATGCCGGGCCCGCCCGGCGAGTGCCAGAGCTGGACCATGCCGGGCGAGGGCATGAACGTCTTCGGGTCCTCGGCGTTGATGCGGCACTCGATGGCGTGGCCGGTGACGCGAATGTCGGACTGCGTGAACTGGAGCTTCTCGCCGGCGGCGATGCGCAGCTGCTCCTTCACGATGTCGACGCCGGTGACCATCTCGGTGACCGGGTGCTCCACCTGCAGGCGGGTGTTCATCTCGATGAAGAAGAACTCGCCGTCCTGGTAGAGGAATTCGAAGGTGCCGGCGTTGCGGTAGCCGATCTCCTGGCAGGCCTGCACGCAACGCGATCCGATTCGCTCGCGCTCCTCGTCGCTGAGCCCCGGCGCCGGGGCTTCCTCGATGACCTTCTGGTGGCGGCGCTGCATGGAGCAGTCGCGCTCGCCGAGGTGCACGGCGTTGCCGTGAGCGTCGGCCAGCAGCTGGAACTCGATGTGCCGCGGCCGTTCCAGGAATTTCTCCATGTAGACCTGGTCGTTGCCGAAGGCGGCCTTGGCCTCGGCCCGGGTCACGTTGATGGCGCCGAGCAGGGAGGCCTCGCTGTGGACCACCCGCATGCCGCGTCCGCCGCCGCCGCCGGCCGCCTTGATGATCACCGGATAGCCGATCTCGCGGCCGAGGCGCAGGTTCTCGTCGCCGTCCTCCCCGAGGGGGCCGTCGGAACCGGGCACGCAGGGCACGCCTGCCGCCTTCATGGCGCGGATGGCCGAGACCTTGTCGCCCATCAGGCGGATGCTCTCGGCCTTCGGGCCGACGAAGATGAAACCGCTCTTCTCGACGCGCTCGGCGAAGTCGGCGTTCTCCGACAGGAAGCCGTAGCCCGGATGCACGGCCACGGAGTCGGTGACCTCGGCGGCGCTGATGATGGCCGGCATGTCCAGGTAGCTCTCGGCGGAGGAGGGCGGGCCGATGCAGACGGTCTCGTCCGCCAGCAGCACGTGTTTCAGGTTGGTGTCGGCCGTGGAGTGCACGGCGACCGTCTTGATGCCCATCTCCCGGCAGGCGCGCAATATCCTGAGCGCGATCTCGCCGCGGTTGGCGATGACGACTTTTTCGATCATGGTGCGCTCAGGAGCCGGCGCGCTGGTCGATCACGAACAGCACCTGGCCGTATTCCACCGGCTCGCCGTTCTGCACCCGGATCGATTTCACCACGCCGTCCACGTCGGCCTCGATCGGGTTCATCATCTTCATGGCCTCGACGATGCACAGCGTATCGCCGGCCTTGATCCGGTCGCCGATCTGCACGAACGGGCTTGCCCCCGGAGCCGGCGCGGCGTAGAAGGTGCCCACCATCGGCGAGGTGACCACGTGGCCCTCCTCCTCGGGCTCCCGGGCCGGCGCGGCGGGCTCGGCGGCGGGCGCGGCGGGCTCCGGCGACGGGTTGGCGGGCGCTGGCTGCTGCATCGGGTAGTGGGCCATCTGCGGCGCGGCCACCATGGTATTGGCCGGGTAGCGGCTGATGCGCACCGCCTCCTCGCCCTCGGTGATCTCGATCTCCGCGATGCCGGATTCCTCGAGCAGCTCGATGAGCTTCTTGACCTTTCTTATATCCATGCGCTTGCCTTCTCTTATGAGTCCGTCAGCCTGCGGTGCAGTGCCAGCAGGGCGAGTTCGTAGCCGATGACGCCCAGGCCGACGATGGTGCCGTCGGCCACGTCGGAGAAATAGCTGTGATGGCGGAAGCCCTCCCGCGCGTGCACGTTCGAGAGATGGACTTCGACAAAAGGCCGGCCGACGGCCAGGAGGGCGTCGCGGAGCGCGATACTGGAGTGGGTATAGGCGCCCGGGTTCACGATCAGGGCGCGGGTGCCGTCGTCGGCGCAGGCCTGCACCCGGGCCACGAGCTCGTGCTCGGCGTTGCTCTGGAAGCAGATCAGCTCGTGGCCGAACTCGTCGGCCAGATTACGCAGACGCTCCTCCACCGCGGCCAGGCTCTCGTCGCCGTAGACCGTGGGTTCCCGTTTGCCCAGCAGGTTCAGATTGGGCCCGTTCAAGAGGAGCAGCCGCGGCATGATCAGTCCAGTAGACTGCCTTTTCAGCGAAGTTAGCGGCGAGTTTAACGCCCATAGACGGCAATTGCACAATAATTGCCATCAGCAGGCGTCATCGGGAACCCCCGCACAGCGGGGTGCGGCGGCGCGCGGCGGGGGGGTCCGCCGCCGGGTCAGATATCGGCGAGAGCCTGCCTGGCGGCGTCGGCGGGCAGCGTGCCGTCGAGGAAGTCCCGCAGCACGGACGCCATGGCCTCGGCCTGGTCGGCGTTGAATTCGCCCACGTGGACGTTGAGGAGTTCCCCGTCCGGGGCGACGATCAGCGTGAAGGGCAGGCCGAGGAAGTCGATGCCGAAGCTCTCCGCGGCGGCGATGGCCTCCTCCTGGCCGATCAGCACCGGGTAATTGAACTCCATCTCGGCGGCGTAGTCCGCCACCGGTTCGGCGTCGTCGATGGCGATGCCGATGACCTGGATGCCCGCCTCGCCGTGCCGGGCCTGGATGTCTTTCAGCAGCGGGATCTCCCGCCGGCAGGGAGCGCACCAGGTGGCCCAGAAGTTGATCACCCGCAGCTTGCCGTCCCAGTCGGCGAGGGTGCGGGTGCGGCCGTTCAGGTCGGGCAGGCTGAAGTCCCCGGTTTCCGCCTGCGCGGCGCTGGCCCGCATCTCGGCGGCGGTTCGGTCGGCCGGCCCGGCGGCGGGACTCTCCGGCGGCAGCAGCAGGCGGGACAGCCACATGCCGGCGGCGACCGATACCGCGAGTACGAGGACCATCAGGATGCGGGGCATATCAGTCTGCCTGTGCGGTCACGGCGGCGGGCGCCGGAGAGATGGCCCGGGCCGCATGAGCGGCGAACTCGTCGGCCGGCATGAAGCCCACCACCTGGTAGGCGCGGCGCTCCTCGCCGTCCGGTCCGAAGAATATGATCGAGGGCGGCCCGAAGATGCGGAAGTGCTTCAGCAGTGCCTGGTCCCGCTCGTCGTTCGCGGTCACGTCCGCCTGCAGCAGGACGACGCCGTCGAGTTCCGCCTGCACCTCGGGGTCGCTGAAGGTGTACTTCTCCATCTCCTTGCACGAGACGCACCAGTCGGCATAGAAATCGAGCATCACCGGCTGGCCGCGGGTCGACGCCTCGGCCACCGCCTGTTCGAGGTCGGCCACGGTCTTGATGCGGCGGAATTCCAGTTCCTCGTGGGCCGCGGCCGCGCCGCCGCCCGCCGCCGCTACCCGCGTGCCGGCGAGGGGCTGCAGCGGATCGTCGCCGCCGGACAGAGCGCCGAGCAGCAGGACGGCGCCGTAGAACATCGCCAGCACGCCGAAGCCCTTGCCGAGTTTCTGCGCCCCGCCCGATTCCGGCGTCAGCGGCGTCAGCGCGCCAAGGAAGACGCCGGCCATGAAGATGAGTACCGCCCACAGAGCCAGGATGACGGCGCCGGGCAGCACACGGTCCAGCATCCAGATGGCCAGTCCCAGCATCACGAAGCCGAAGGCGTTCTTCACCGCCACCATCCAGGGGCCTGCCTTCACCATCAGCTTGCCGGCGGAAGCGCCCACCGCGAGCAGCGGCGCGCCCATGCCGAGGCTCAGCGCGAACAGGGCCGCCGCGCCCCGGAAGACGTCGCCCGTCTGACCGATGACCGCCAGTGCCGCCACCAGCGGCGGCGCCACGCAGGCGGTGACGATCAGCGAAGACAGCGCGCCCATGACGAAGGCGCCCACCATGGTGCCGCTCTTCTGCTTGCCGCTGAGCGCGGCGACGCGGGTCTGTATGGAGGAGGGCATCTGCAGGTCGAAGGCGCCGAACATGCCTGCCGCCAGGAACACGAACAGGCCGGCGAACGTCACCAGGATCCAGGTCTGCTGGAAGATGGTCTGGGCCTGCTGCCCGGCGGCGGCGAACAGCGCGCCGGCCACGGTGTAGGTGAGCGCCATGCCCATCACGTAGGAGAGCGACAGCGTGAAGCCGCGCCGCGGCGTCACGTCCTTGCCCTCGCCGGCGATGATGCCGGAGAGGATGGGGATCATCGGCAAGACGCAGGGCGTCAGGGCGAGCAGCAGGCCGGCGCCGAAGAAGGTGGCGAGCACCGCTGCCAGGTTGCCCTCGCCAATCAGTGTGGCCAGGCGATCCTGCTCGGAGACGGGCGCGGCCGCCATCGCCTCGTCCGCCGGCCGCGGGGCATCGGCGGCCGTGGCCGGCGGCAGGGAGACGCTCACCTCGCGCTTGAGCGGCGGGTAACAGATGCCGTCCTCGGCGCAGCCCTGGAAGCCGAGCTCCAGCACCAGGCTCTGCCCCTCACGGCTGGCCCGGTTCAGCGGCACCCGCGCGACGACCTCGTCGTAGTAGACCTCGGTCTCGCCGAAATACTCGTCGAACTTCTTCTTGCCCGCCGGCGTCTGCAGGGCGCCGAGCTGCACGCCGTCGCTGACGGCGGCCGCCGTCAGCTTGTCGCGATAGAGGTAATAACCGGGCTCGATCTGCCAGGCCAGCTCGACGGTGTAGGGGTCCAGCGCGCTCACCACCGGCCGGAACGCGACGTCCGGCGGCAGGAACTCGCCGCCGCCGGTCGCGGCCAGGCCGCCGGAGGAGCGGCCGCTGCCGAATGGCGAGAGGCTCGGCGACGGAGCCGGTGCGCTGCCGGCGAGCGTCACCTCGGTGGTCCAGCGCTGCGGCGGATAACACAGCCCGATGTCGGCGCAGCCCTGGGAGCGGAGTTCGAGGGTCGCGGTGCCTGCGCCCTCGTTCACGTAGGGCACCTGCATGACGAAGTCGCCCCGGTAGATCTCCTGGCGCCCGAAGTACTCGTCCTCGTGGATCTGGCCCGTGGGCAGCGTGGGCTCGCCCAGCAGGACGTCGTCGCTGTCGGTGCCGACGCCGAGCTTCTGGCGGTACAGGTAGTAGCCGGGTTCCACGGTCCAGCGCACGAGCAGCGACTCGCCGGTGTCCTCGACCTGGTAGCGGAATGCCTGCTCGGGGCGAAGCAGGTCCTCCGGCGACACCGCATGGGCCGGCGGCGCGAAGCCGGCCGCAACGCTGCCGATCATCGCGACCACGGTCAGGAAGGCCGCGACCGGGGCGGCGGCGGCGTTCGCCGGACGGCGGGAGGAATGTCTGTTCGGGCTCATGCTGTCTCTCATTACCGGCGCTGCCTCGGACGGCCCGCCGTCGGGTCGCCCCGCAGACGGACAGCCACATAGTGTGACCGCGCCGGAGGCGGGATTATTCCTTCTCCGTCACAGAATCGTCCACGGCTGAGACCGATGCGGCGACCCAGTCCAGATAGGCCGAGGACCCCGCCGTGACCGGCGTGGCGATGACCTCCGGGACGTCATAGGGATGGAGTTCCACGACGCGGGCCTCCAGTTCCGGCCACGCCGCCTCGGTGGTCTTCGCGATCAGCAGCAGCTCGGATTCGTCGCAGACCTCGCCTTCCCAGCTGAAGACCGAGCGCAGCGGGCCGACGATGTTCACGCAGGCCGCCCGCCTCTCCGCGACCAGCGCGGCAGCAATGCTGCGGGCGGTCTCCTCGTCCGGGCAGGTGCAGAGCACTATCAGCGTCTTTGACATAACGGTCTCCCTCGCCGGCGCCGAGGATAGCGGGCGGCGGCCGCCCTGTCATGACTCCGCAAGCCGCGGCGGCTCTTGAAATTTGGCTGACCGGCACTATCATTAGCACTCACTGATGGCGAGTGCTAACAGCACGGTCATCCAGAATTCCATAATTCATCGCAAAAACAGCAGTTTACCAGAAGGAGACGCACCCATGCAGATTCGTCCGCTTCACGATCGCGTGATTATCAAGCGCATGGAGGAAGAGCGCACCACCCCCGGTGGGATCGTGATTCCCGATACGGCCGCCGAAAAGCCGATCAAGGGCGAAGTCATCGCCGTCGGCAAGGGCAAGATCCTCGAGAACGGCGAAGTCCGTGCCCTCGACCTGAAGGAAGGTGACAAGGTGCTGTTCGGCAAGTACAGCGGCACCGAGGTCAAGGTGGAAGGCGAGGACTACCTGGTGATGAAAGAAGACGACGTGATGGCGGTCATCGAAGGCTGAGCCCCGCGTCGATCATCGTTAAACACCAACTGAATTTACGAAAAGAGGAATAGAGACAATGTCTGCAAAAGAAGTCCGTTTCAGCGATGACGCCCGTCACAAGATGATGGCCGGCGTGAACGTGCTGGCGAACGCCGTCAAGGTGACCCTGGGCCCGAAGGGCCGCAACGTCGTGCTCGACAAGAGCTTCGGCGCACCCACTGTCACCAAGGACGGCGTGTCGGTGGCCAAGGAGATCGAGCTCGAGAACAAGTTCGAGAACATGGGCGCCCAGATGGTGAAGGAAGTCGCCTCCCAGACCTCCGACGTGGCCGGTGACGGCACCACCACGGCGACCGTGCTGGCACAGGCCATCCTGCGTGAGGGCCTGAAGGCCGTCGCCGCGGGCATGAATCCCATGGATCTCAAGCGCGGCATCGAGCAGGCGTCCACCGCCGTGGTCGAAGAGCTGCACAAGCTGTCCAAGCCCTGCGAGGACGACAAGGCCATCGCCCAGGTGGGCTCCATCTCCGCCAACTCCGACACCGAGATCGGCGAGATCATCGCCGAGGCGATGAAGAAGGTGGGCAAGGAAGGCGTGATCACGGTCGAGGAAGGCCAGGCGCTGACCAACGAGCTCGAGGTCGTGGAAGGCATGCAGTTCGACCGCGGCTACCTGTCGCCGTACTTCATCAACAATCAGCAGAGCCAGTCGGCCGAGCTGGATAACCCCTTCATCCTCCTGTATGACAAGAAGATCTCGAACATCCGCGATCTTCTGCCGGTACTGGAGAACGTCGCCAAGTCCAGCCGCCCGCTGCTGATTGTCTCCGAGGACGTCGAAGGCGAGGCTCTCGCCACGCTGGTAGTCAACAACATCCGCGGCATCGTGAAGGTGGCTGCGGTGAAGGCGCCCGGCTTCGGTGACCGTCGCAAGGCCATGCTGCAGGATATCGCCATCCTGACCGGCGGCCAGGTGATCTCCGAGGAGGTCGGCCTCTCCCTGGAGAAGGCCACGCTGGAGGATCTCGGCGAGGCCAAGAAGGTGCAGATCACCAAGGAGAACACCACGATCATCGACGGTGCGGGCCGCACCCAGGAGATCGAGGGCCGCGTCGAGCAGATCCGCGCCGAGATCGAGGAGTCTTCCTCGGACTACGACCGCGAGAAGCTGCAGGAGCGGGTCGCCAAGCTCTCCGGCGGTGTCGCCGTGATCAAGGTCGGCGCTGCCACCGAGGTGGAGATGAAGGAGAAGAAGGCCCGCGTCGAGGACGCGCTGCACGCCACCCGTGCCGCCGTCGAGGAAGGCGTGGTGCCCGGCGGTGGCGTCGCCTTCATCCGGGCCCGCACCGGCATCGACAAGCTCGAGGGCAAGAACCAGGATCAGACCACGGGAATCAACATCCTGCGCCGCGCCCTGGAAGAGCCGCTGCGCCAGATCGTCAGCAACGCCGGCGGCGACGCCTCGGTGGTGCTGAACGCCGTCGCCGAGGGCAAGGGTAACTACGGTTACGACGCCGCCACCGGCGAGTTCGGCGACATGGTCGAGCTGGGCATCCTGGATCCGACCAAGGTGAGCCGTTCGGCGCTGCAGAACGCGGCTTCCGTCTCCGGCCTGCTGCTGACCACCGAAGCGATGGTGGCGGACGCGCCGAAGGAGGAAGACCACCCGCCGATGCCCGACATGGGCGGAATGGGCGGCATGGGCGGCATGATGTAACACGTCGTCGCCCGGTTTCGACCGGCAGCCTCATCGAGGCGAAAACCCCGTCCGGCCCAGCCGGGCGGGGTTTTCTTTTGCCCGATCAACAGACGGTCACCAGACGATCCGCTGTCCGTCCCAGGCGAAGAAGCCGCCGTTGTCGTCATCCCCGAGTCCGTCGATGACTCCGAGCAGCTGTCGGGCGGCCCGCGGCGCGTCGAACAACTGCTCCTCGGGAACCCGCGACTGGAACGGCGCCGAAAGTCCCGTATCCACGGTGCCGGGATGGAGTGCGACGACGAGGGTGCCCCGATGGCGCCGGGGCAGTTCGATGGACAGGTTCTTCGTGAGCATGTTCTGGGCGGCCTTCGAGGCCCGGTAGGCGTACCAGCCGCCGAGCCGGTTGTCGCCGATGCTGCCGACCCGCGCGGACAGGCTGGCGAATACCGCGCGTTCGCGCCGCGGCAGCAGGCCGGCGAAATGCTTTGCCACCAGCAGCGGACCCCACGCGTTTACGGCGAAACTGCGCTGCAGCGCCTCGGGGGTCACCTCGGACAGCCTGCGTTCCGGCCGCACCGCGTCGCCGTCGTGCAGCAGGCCGGCGCAGTTGATGATGAGAGAGAGCCTCTCGACGCGCTCCGCGACGACGCGGGCCGCGGCTTCTATGCCGGCTTCGCTGGTGACGTCCAGCGGGACGGTCACCAGCCGGTCGCCCATGTCCCGGCGCACCGCCGCCAGTGCCTCCGAGCCGTCCGGATCCCGGCTCGTCGCGATCACGTGAGCTACCGACGGCGAGCCCCCCAGCGCGGCGCAGAAGGCTGCCCCGATGCCGCGGCTGGCACCCTGTATCATCACGTTCATGGGAGCGTCGAAACTGCCGAGCTGGATGTCCGTCATGGGAGGCTCCGGGAACCGTCGTGTCCGTCTGGTACTCGAACAGGGTATTCGGGCGGCCGCCGCGCACGGATGCCCGGCGGCATGGCGCTGTCCGGCATTGAAAAGGGCAGCGGCTGCCCCCATTTTCCGCGATGTGTGGAGAGCAATGGCGCGCGGCGCCCCGGTGACATGAAGGAAAGCATCCTCGAACTCGTCAATCGTACCGAGACACAGGCGCCCGCCGCGCTGCGCGTGGACGTCATCGCGGACTTCGTCTGCCCGTGGTGCTACATCGGCAAGCACCGCCTGGACGAGGCGCTCGCCTCCGTGCTGGGACCGGTCCAGGTCGCCTGGCACCCCTTCCAGCTCAACCCCGACATGCCCGACGACGGCATGCCCCTGGAGGACTACCTGCGCGACAAGTTCGGCGAGCCCGAGGCGCTGCAGCCCGCCCTGGACCAGCTGAGTCGTCTGGGCGCCGCCGAAGGCCTCGAGCTGGACTTCGACCGCATCGCCCGCGTGCCCAACACCCGGGCGGCGCACCGCCTGATGAAGCTGGCGGAGATCGAGGGCCGCCAGAACGAGCTCGCCGGCCGGCTCTTCCGGGCGTTCTTCGGCGAAGGCCGCGACATCGGCCGACACGACGTGCTGGTGGATCTGGGCCGGGAAGCCGGCCTGACGCCCGAGGCGGCCGCGCAATATCTGGACGACGAGCGCATCGACCGCATCGTGCTGGCGGAGGAGGAGCAGGCTCGCAAGGCCGGCGTGACCGGCGTGCCGGACTATATGATCAACAAGCGCCTGTTCGTGATCGGCGCCCAGAGCGAAGCCACCTTGCTCGGCGCTTTCGACCGTGCCATGTTCGGCGAGGACAGCGATCTGACGGTCTCGGATACGCTGCACTGAGCGCCGGGGCCGTGCGGGAACGGCGGCACGGATTCGGAAGGAGTTCTTTTTTTGGCTGAGGAAATGCAGGCGGTGCGCCTGGAGCGCTACCGTGACGAGGAAGGTCTGCGTCTGGCCGCCACGGAACGGCCCGTGCCCGGCCCCGGCGAGGTGCTGGTCCGCGTGCGTGCGGCCGGCGTCAACCCGGTGGACTGGAAGATCGCGGACGGTTTCGGTGAGTTCCTCGGCCTGACCCCGCCGCTGACGCTCGGCTGCGAGCTGGCGGGCGACGTGTCCGCCGTGGGCGAGGGCGTGGATTCGTTCGCCGTCGGCGAGCCGGTATTCGGCTATGTCTCGCTCGAGCGCTGCGGCTGCTATGCCCGTTACGCCATCGCCATGCCGACCGAGATCGCCCGCAAGCCGGACGAACTCTCCTATGCGCAAGCGGCGGCTGTGCCGGTGGCAGGGGAGACCGCCTGGCAGGCGCTGGTGGAGACGGCGCGGCTGGCGGCGGGCGAGCGGGTGCTGATCCATGCCGCCGCCGGCGGGGTCGGCTCCGTGGGGGTACAGCTGGCGAAATCCCTCGGGGCGACGGTGATCGGTACCGCCTCGGGCCGCAACGAGGACTTCGTCCGCGGAATCGGCGCAGACGGTTTCGTCGACTACACCGCCGGCCCGTTCGAGGATGCCGTGGAGCCGGTCGACGTGGTATTCGACACCGTCGGCGCCGACACGCTGCGCCGCTCTTTCAACGTATTGCGGCCTGGCGGCCGCCTGGTGAGCATCGTCGAGGTGCCGGACCCGGACTGGGCCGATCAGGCCGGGGTCTCGGCAGAGATGATCGCCGTGCTGCCGGAGGGCGCGCAGCTCGCCGAACTCGCCGCCATGATGAGCCGCGGGGAGCTCCGGGTGCACGTCGCGCGGCGCTATCCCCTGGCCGAGGCGCTCGACGCGCTGGCCGAGAGCCGCTCGGGCCACGTGCGGGGCAAGCTGATCGTCGAGCCCTGAAATTCGCCGGCGGGGGGCCGGGCAGGCCCCCTTGTTCAGCCCTGGCGCCGGCGCGCCAGCCAGTCGAGCAGGATGGCGTTGAAGGCTTCCGGCCGCTCCTGCTGGGTCCAGTGGCCGCAGTCGCCGAGCCTGTGGATCTCCAGGTCGTCCACGTAGTCGCGCATGGCCTCGATGTGGTGGGGCGCGATCAGCACGTCGTCCTCGGCGCCGACGAACAGCGCCGGTACGCGCACCCGCTGCTCGACCCCCTCGGTGAGCTCCCAGTTGCGCGTCCAGTTGCGGTACCAGTTGATGGGGCCGGTGAAGCCGCCGCGCCGGAACGCCTCGACGAAGACCTGCAGGTCCTCCTCCGACAGCAGATCCTCGCCCCTGGGCGGCTCGTCCATGGCGGTCAGCATGCTGAACGGCCGGCGCTTGTCATCGGGGATCTGTTCGAACGCCTCGCGGGTCACCGGCAGCCGCCGCATCATCGCGCGGAAGTAGCGCTCCGGGTCGGCGGCGAAATGCCGGTCCGCCTCGTCGGAGTCCTGGAAGTTCACGATGTAGAAATCGGGCCCCAGCAGCCGGCGCATCATGATCACGGGGTCCGCCGGCGGCCGTGGGTAGAAGGGGATGTTCACGGCGACCACGCCGCGCATGCGCTCCGGCGCCAGCAGCGCCATCTGCCAGACCAGCAGTGCGCCCCAGTCGTGGCCCACGAACCAGGCGCGCTCGAGGCCGAGGGTGTCGAGCAGGCCGGTCATGTCGCCCACCAGGTGGCGGATATCGTAATCGGCGACGTGTGCGGGTTTGTCCGTGGCGCCGTAACCGCGCTGGTCGGGCGCGATCGCCCGGTAGCCGGCATCGGCGAGCGCGGGCAGCTGCAGGCGCCAGGAATACGCGAGTTCCGGGAAGCCGTGACAGAGTACGACGGTCTCGTCCTCGCTCTCGCCCTGACCCTGCTCGTGGATCGCCATGCGGATGCCGTTGGTGTCGATGTACCGGGGTGCCGGGAAGTCGCTGCTCACGCCGTGCTCCTTGGGCTCGGGATTGCGGAACAATCGGGAGGAGGCACAGGGTAGCCGAGCATCCCGGCTGCGGCGACCACCGTCGCCTGTGGGCTTGCCTTTTCCCCCGCCCGGCGCTAGGTTCCGCGTCTGAGGCGTCGATGGGGACAGTAGCCACCCGGCGCCGGTCTCGAGCGAGCGGGGGACGGTGGGAGCCTCGCGGCCGGCGGGCGGTGAACATCACCCCGGAGCCGTCGACCGAAAGGGTGGCCGTGCCGCCCGAGTAGGCTCGACCGGGTGGCCGCCGATATACGGCCGCGGGTTGCCACGGCCGTTTGTTATTGTCGTGACGGCCCCTCGAGGTCCGGCCCGGGAGGGCCGGGCGGAAACCGGGTGGTACCGCGGTGCATGAGGAATCACATCGCCCCGGGCGCTTGACGGCGCCCGGGGTTTTTTCGTTGGACGGGATGAAATGAAGCTGAGAGAAGTCGCCAGCCGCTACGATGGCCCGGCCCTGGAGGACGAGGTGCTCTCGTTCTGGCGCGAGCACCGCATCTTCGACAAGACGCTGGCGGCGAGCCGCGGCCGGCCGCAGTGGAGTTTCAACGAGGGTCCGCCGACCGCCAACGGCCGGCCCGGCATCCACCACGTGCTCGCGCGCACGTTCAAGGACGCCTTCCCCCGCTACCGCACCATGCGCGGCTACCACGTGCCCCGGAAAGCGGGCTGGGATACCCACGGCCTGCCCGTCGAGCACGAGGTGGAGAAGGAGCTCGGCATCTTCGACAAGAAGGAGATCGAGCGCCAGGTGGGCATCGACGAATTCACCCGCCGTTGCCGCGAGTCGGTCATGCGCTACATCGGCGACTGGGAGAAGATGACCGAGCGCATGGGCTTCTGGGTGAACCTGGAGGAGGCCTACTACACCCTCGACAACAGCTACATCGAGTCGGTGTGGAACCTGCTGAAGCGCATCTGGGACCAGGGCCTGATCTACCGCGGCTACAAGGTGGTGCCCTACGACCCGCGCATCGGCGCCACGCTGTCCTCCCACGAACTCGCCCTCGGCTACAAGGAGGTGGAGGACCCCTCCATCTACGTGCGCTTCGCCGTGGCCGACGAGGAGGAGACCCACTTCCTGGTGTGGACCACCACGCCGTGGACGCTGCCGTCGAACCTGGCGCTGGCCGTGCACGAGGATGTGGACTACGTCTACGTGGGCCATGGCGAGGAGACGCTGATCCTGGCCGAGGCGCTGGTGCCGGCGGTGTTCGGCGACGAGCCGGTGGAGGTCATCCGCCGGGTGAAGGGCCGCGACCTGGTGGGCATGCACTACGAGCAGCTGTTCGGCTATCTGTCGGTGGCCGATGACGTCGATGCCTTCCGGGTGCTGGCGGCGGAGTTCGTCAGCACCGAGGACGGCACGGGCATCGTGCACATCGCGCCGGCCTACGGCGTCGACGACCTGGAGCTCGGGCAGGCGCACGGGCTGCCGGTGCTGCACGGCGTCGGGCTGGACGGGTGTTTCCTGCCCGAGGTGGAACCGGTGGCCGGCGTGTTCTTCAAGGACGCCGATCCGGTGCTGATCGACCTGTTGAAAGAGCGCGGGCAGATGTTCCGTGCGGGCAGCTACGTGCACAACTACCCGTTCGGCTGGCGCACCGGCGACCCCGTGATCTACTACGCCAAGGATGCCTGGTACATCCGCACGTCCGAATTCCGGGACCGCATGGTGGCGCTGAACCGCACCATCAACTGGGTACCGGAGAACATCCGCGAGGGCCGCTTCGGCAACTGGCTGGAGAACAACGTGGACTGGGCCCTGTCCCGGGAACGGTTCTGGGGCACGCCGCTGCCGGTCTGGACCGACGGCGAGGGCCGTTATCGCTGCATCGGCTCGCTGGCGGAGCTGGAGGAACTCACCGGCCGCAGGCTCGAGGGCCTCGACCTGCATCGCCCGGCGGTGGACGACGTCACCTTCGAGGCCGACGGCGCCACCTGGAGTCGCGTGCCCGAGGTGATCGACTGCTGGTTCGACTCCGGCGCCATGTCCTACGCCCAGTGGCATTACCCGTTCGAGAACGTGGAGGCGTTCCGGGCCCACTTCCCGGCAGACTTCATCTGCGAGGCCATCGACCAGACCCGGGGCTGGTTCTACACCCTGCACGCCATCGCCACCATGGTCTCGGACAGCGTCGCTTACCGCAACGTTATCTGCCTCAGCCACATCGTGGACGAGGACGGCAAGAAGATGTCGAAGTCTCTCGGCAACATCGTCGATCCCTACGACGTCTTCGACAAGGTGGGTGCCGATCCGCTGCGCTGGTACTTCCTGGCGCGCATCTCGCCGGACCAGCAGAAACGGATCTCGGTGGACATCGTGGCCGACGTGGCCAGCTCCTTCGTCAATACCTTCTGGAATACCTACGGCTTCTTCGTGCTGTACGCCCGGCTCGACGAAGTGGATCTTTCCCGCGACGTGCCGACCGAGTCACGGCGGGAGATCGACCGCTGGGCGCTCGCGCTGCTGGCCGACACCGAGCGGCGGGTGAGGGAGTCGCTGGATGCCTACGACGCGCGGGCTGCCGGCGTCGCCATCGAGGAGTTCGTCGATCAGCTGAGCAACTGGTACGTGCGGCGCAACCGGCGGCGGTTCTGGAAGTCGGCGGCGGGCGAGGACAAGCAGTCCGCCTACCTGACACTGTACGAATGCCTGGATACGGCGCACCGGCTGATGGCGCCGTTCACGCCGTTCCTGTCCGAGCACGTCTACCAGAATCTGGTGCGCAACGTGTATCCGGAAGCGCCGGAGAGCGTGCACATGACGGCCTGGCCCGAGCTGCCCGTGGAGTGGCGCGATCCGGACCTGCTGTTCGAGTTCGACGTGGTCCAGAAGGTGGTCGGGCTCGGCCGGGCCGCCCGCGCGCAGACCGGTTTCCGCACGCGCCAGCCGCTGGGCCGCCTGCTGCTGCGGGTGCCGGACGATGCGGCGGCGGAGGGGGCAGGGAGCCACCGGGCGCAGATCCTCGAGGAACTCAACGTGAAGGAGCTCGAGTTCATCGCGCGCGACGCCGAGCTGGTGGAATACCGCATCAAGCCGAACCTGCCGAGGATCGGCAAGCGCTACGGCAAGCTGGTGCCGGCCATCCGCGAGGCGCTGGCGGCGGCGGACGGTGCGGCCATCGCGGCCGCGGCCGCCGCCGGGCGGGACTTCACCCTCGAGGCCGGCGGCGAGACTCTGGAGTTCGGCCCGGAGGACGTGCTGGTGGAGACCAGCTCCGCCGAGGGCTTCGCCTGTGCGGAGGAGGGCGGCTATCTGGTGGCGCTGGACACCCGGCTGGACGATGCCCTCGTGCGCGAGGGCCTGGCCCGCGAACTCGTGCGCACCGTGCAGGACGCGCGCAAACAGGCCGGCCTCGAGGTCTCGGACCGCATCGCGCTGGCGATCAGCGGCACGTCGGGCGTGGAGGAGGCGCTGGCGGAATACCGGGACTACGTCATGCACGAGACGCTGGCCGTCGAGTGGGCCCCGGCGGACATGAAGGACGCCTGGATCACCGAGAAGCGGCTGGACGATGAGGAATGGCGGATTGCGCTGCGGGTGAGCGACGGCGACGGGTCTTCATAAAACCGTCATCCCGAAGGGTGTTGTAAGCCGTTCCGCTATTTTGCTATAAGAAAAGGTCCCAAGTGACTGGTTGGCGTGGGGCACCGCCACAAGCCGGCAAAATGAGCGAAAACGAGCCGCGCGGGTTCCGCCCAGTCAGCTCTCCGAGGGCCGCCGCAGACCGGCGGAGATTAGAAGAACAAAATCGGGAGAGCCCATGTCGCCCCTGACCAAGCACTTTCAGGAAGCGGTGCTCGCGCTGGCAGGTCATGCACCGATCAAGCAGCGGCTGGTGTGCGCCTACAGCGACCACCTGAGCGCCGTGCACGACGAGGACCTGCCGCGGCGTCTTCTGGGCCGCTTCTCCGACCTGCGCCGGCGCCTGCACAGCGTGACGCCGCTGAACGGGGAAGGACCGGTGCGCGCCTCGGTCCGCAAGATGAGCGGCCCCGAGGCCGCCGACTGCGCGAAGATCATCGTCGCGCTGTACGGCGAGCTCGCAAGTTGGGAGGCGGCCGCAGGCACGGGACCGCTGCACCTGGTGCGGGCCCCGGAGCTGGAAGACGTTCCGGATTTCCTCCTGAAGTCCTGACCGCGCTGTTGTAGGAGGGGCTTCAGCCCCGATCTTCGCCGGGATGGCCGAGCGCTAATCGGGCCTGAAGGCCCTCCTACGTGTTCTGGAGGGTGGCGCGGAGGGCGCGGGAGGCGTAGCGGGCGAGGTGGGCGCTGACCGCCGGCGGCGGGCGGCGTGCGCTGCGGGGACCGCGGCGCATGAGCATGGCGCGGAACGCCGGACTGGTGGCCAGGTGGAAGCGGAGTTCGTCGCCGTAACGGGCGAGGAAGGGCTCCGGGTCCTGGCCGCCGGTTTCGGTCAGCCGGGCCAGCGCCTGGCGCACCGACGCTTCGTCGAGTTCCGGGAAATAGCGGCCGAATTCCCGCCAGTGGTTGAGGTTCGCGCCGGCGGTCGAATCCGGTCGGAGCGCCGACGGCCCGCGGCGGGGCAGGGCGGCCTCGAGCAGCGCTGCCGCGTCCAGGAGGCCGGCTCCGTGCCGCGATGCGTCCCAGCCGTCCGGACGGCGGACGCCGGCTGTGCTCAGGAGATTGCGGAAGACGGCCGGCAGCGCCGTGCCCGGGTAGCGCCGGCGCAGGCGGTCGCGGCCGTGACGGGACAGCCACAGGGCCGCCGCGCCGGCCACCGTGGCCACCGCATACGAGGTGCCGCTGCCACGGGCGTCGCTGTAGCGCCCGCCGGGCTCGGCCAGCGCGCGCCAGACGTCCTGGCCGGGCGCGGCGAGGTCCACGTCGCCGCCCGCGGCGCTGTAACGCCAGACGGCGTCCTTGCAGTTACTGGCCGCGACGGCGATCACCCGGGAAGAGCGGGCCGGATGCACCACCCACGGCCAGACGTTGCCGGCCGCGGCGAGGCTGATGATGCCCCGGGCCGTCGCCGCGTCGAGCATCCGTTCGAGGCTGCGGCTGGCGAAGGGGCCGCCGAGACTCATCGAGATGACGTCCGCGTCGATGCCGATGGCATGATCGACGGCGAGGGCGAGCCGCCGGAACGAGAAATGCACCACGCCGGAAGACACCCGCAGCGGCACCAGCGTCGCGGCGGGCGCGCTGCCGCTCACCGCGATGCCGTCCGCTGCCTCGCCGCCGCTGTCGTCGCCAATGGCGCTCATGATCACGCTGGCGGTCGCCGTGCCGTGGCCCGGGCTGCGGCCGCGCAGCGGATCCCGGGGATCGCGGCGATCGGCCTCGAAGTCGTAGCCGAGCGCGACGGCCAGCCTCTCCGGGTGCCGGATCTCCGGATGCAGGGTGTAGCCGGTGTCCGGGTGAGCGATGCGTATGCCGCCGCCGGGTGGACCCTCGATCAGAGCGAAGGCCTCGACGAGACGGGCATTGGCCAGGCTCCATTCGCTGTCGGCGGAGCACGGCAGCGGGGGCGCACCGGCACCGCTGCGGGGGCCACGTCGCCCGACCCGGGCCGGGTCGGGATCGTGGCCCGGCTGGATCACCGCTGCCTCCGCCCAGACCACGTCGGGGTGAGCGTCGAGGCGGCGCGCGAAATCCCAGACCTGGCGCACCAGCGGCTGCAGCGCAGGGCGCCGGCGCAGCGCCTGGTATACGCCGCCCGAGCGGGGCAGGCGCTCGACGGCCCACTCTCCCGGCAGCGTGGCGGCGACGGCGCGGCGAGCGGCACGGGTGGCCGCCGCCGGGCCCAGCCCCGGATCCACGGCCAGCATCAGCCCCTCGCTGCGCGGCGTCAGCGCCGCGTCCGCGGTGTCCGGCAACCGTATCGCGCTGTCTTTCATTGCCGCCGCCCTCGCCGGGAGCCCCGATCTGTCGTGCAATAATGCCCCTTTTCTGCACGGAGCTCAGCGATGAAATTCACTACCGAATCCCTGCGCCCGTTCGGCTCTGTCGTCCGGATCGGTCATGCAGGCCGCACGCGCCGCAGCCGTCCGACCGCCGCGATCGGCGTCCCGGCCCTGCTGCTGTCGGCCCTCGCTCTCGCCGCCTGCGGCAGCGACGCGCCGCCGGAGGAGACCGTGAGCGCGGAGACGGGCATGCGCGAACAGCCGGCGGCCGAGCCACTGCCGGACGCCGCGGCCGTCGCCGAGCGGCTGGCCGACTACGCGCCGTTTACCCTCACCGCCGACCTCGGCGATCTCGGCGACGACCAGCGCAGGATGATCGGGCTGCTGATCGACGCCTCGAAGATCATGGACGACCTGTTCTGGCGCCAGGCCTGGGGCGACGGCCACGAGGAATGGCTCGCGGACCTGCCGGCCGGCCCGGTGCGCCGGTTTGCCCGGATCAACTACGGCCCCTGGGACCGCCTGGCCGACGACCGGCCGTTCGTGACCGGCGTGCGGCCCAAGCCCGCCGGCGCCAGCTTCTATCCGTCCGACATGACGGTGGAGGAGTTCGAGGCCTGGGACCAGCCGGGCAAGGACGGCCTCTATTCGCTGGTGCGCCGGGATGCGGCGGGTGATCTCGAGCTGATCCCCTATCACGAGGCCTGGGCCGGCGAACTGGGACGTGCCGCCGAGCTGCTGCGCGAGGCCGCCACGCTGGCGCAGGACGAGGGCTTCGCCCGCTACCTGGGGCTGCGCGCGGACGCCCTGGTGACCGACGACTACCAGCCGAGCGATATGGCCTGGCTCGACATGAAGACGAACCGCATCGACGTGGTCATCGGCGCCGTCGAGACCTACGAGGACCAGCTGTTCGGCTACCGGGCGGCCTACGAGTCGTTCGTGCTGCTGAAGGACATGGCCTGGTCCGACCGGCTGTCGCGCTTCACGGCCTTCCTGCCGGAGCTGCAGCGCGGCCTGCCCGTGCCGGAGCGCTACAAGGCGGAGGAGCCGGGCAGCGACTCGGACCTGAATGCCTACGACGCCCTCTACTACGCCGGCGACGCGAACGCGGGCGCGAAGACCATCGCCATCAACCTCCCGAACGACGAGGAGGTGCAGCTCGCAAAGGGCACCCGGCGGCTGCAGCTGAAGAACGCGATGCGCGCGAAGTTCGAGAAGATCATGCAGCCCATCGCCGAGGTGCTGATCGTCGAGGAGCAGCAGGACCACGTCACCTTCGACGCCTTCTTCGCCAACACCATGTTCCACGAAGTCGCCCACGGGCTCGGCATCAAGAACACGGTTGACGGTTCCGGCACCGTGCGTGCCGCGCTGAAGGACGTGGCCTCCAGCATCGAGGAGGGCAAGGCCGACGTGCTGGGCCTGTACATGATCACCGAGCTGCACGAGCGCGGCGAACTCGGCGACACGGAACTGATGGACTACTACACCACTTTCCTCGCCGGCATCTTCCGTTCGGTTCGCTTCGGCGCCTCCAGCGCCCACGGCAAGGCGAACATGGTGCGCTTCAACTTCTTCGCCGACGAGGGTGCGTTCACGACGGACGAGACCACCGGGCGCTACCGGGTGGATTTCGAGGCGATGCAGGCGGCGATCACGAAACTCTCGGCGAAGATCCTGACGCTGCAGGGCGACGGCGATTACGAGGGCGCGAAAACGTTCACCGACACCCTCGGCGTGATCCGGCCCGAGCTGGCCGACGCTCTAGCCCGGGTGAATGCGGCAGACATACCGGTGGACGTGCGCTTCGAGCAGGGCCGCGAGGTCCTCGGCCTCTGACCCTTGTGGGCGACCCGCCGGTCCGTCGCGATGGGCGCCCCATCGGGGCGCACCGGCGGGCGGTCCTGCGCCAGCGTGGTGCAGGACCGGGCCGTGCCGCCCCGGAAAGCGGTGCGCGAGGCGCGGCACGGATATTGCAAAGGGCATTGCAACGGAGATTGTAATGATTCGACGTGACGCCATCAGCCTGACACATTCGCCCGCCATAGTCGGACGCATCGTGACGGATTTTCGAAGCTGATGCGCGAGGACGGCGCGGCCGGCCATCAACCGACAAGGAGCGTGCGACATGCCTGTCATCAACCGGGGACTGCAGTTCTGGAAATCCCCCGAGGAACTCTTCCTCGACTATCTCAACGAGCGCTGCGGCAGCAGGGCCAACCTGACCTATATCCCGGCTTCCGACGACGGTCCTCCGGTGCTGGTAGCGAGTTATCTGGAGTTCCCGGTGGCGGACCACCTGACGGCATTCACCGTCGGCATGTCGAGCGTGGAGCCCGCGGCGGGGGATGAACGTCCCGAGCTGATGCTCTCGGTGAAGAGCCCCAACGCCGCCTGGGCGCGCGCCATCGGCGTGATCGCAGAGCGCTATCGGGGCCGCGGCGCCTTCAAGGTGGGCGACACGGTTTCGGTCAGCGACGAGATCAGCCGCTCGAGCCCGATGCGCGCGTTCCTCGTCCACAATCCTTCCCTGTTCGGCCTGGCCGGAGAGCGGCTCGAGATCGGCGAGCGCAGGGTACGCGTGCTGCAGCTCTATCCGGTGCACGACTCGGAGGTGGCGCTGATCCGCAAGTACGGCTACCAGGCCTTCATCGACAGCCGACCGGACCTCGCCGACGTGCGTCGTCCCCCCCAGAGTACCGCCAGCGTGGAGGCGCATGCGCTCAAGGCGGGCTGAGCCTCAGGCCGCCTGCGCGGCGCGCGCGCCGAGTGCGCGGATGGCCAGTGCGCAGGCCACCGAGAGCAGGCCGAGCACCAGCAGGAACACCGCCAGTGTCACCGGCGAGTCGTTGTCCAGCATCGAGACGAACTGGACCAGCAGGGCGCCCACCGTCTGCTGGGTGAAGCCGAGCAGACTCGAGGCGGTGCCGGCACGCCGGGGCGCCTGGCGCACGGCGCCGGTCTGGGCGTTGGGCGCGGCGAGGCCGCTCGAGTAAGTCACCACCGTCATCGGCAGGAACAGCGCCATCGGCGCCCACCAGCCGGCGCCGGTCAGGCTCACCATCGCCAGCGTGCCCACGGCGGCCACCAGGCTGCCGCGCAGGATCATGCCGTCGACGCCGAGACGGTGGGAGTAGCGGGTGGAGGTCAGATTGCCCAGCGTGTAGCCGCCGGCCAGCAGCAGGAACCAGAAGCCGTATTCCCGGGCCGGCCGGCCCATGACGGATTCCATCAGGTAGGGCGCGGTGGAGATGAAGACGTAGAACATGCCCACGGACAGCACCGCCTGGGCGGTGTAGGCGTGAAAGAGCGGCCTGCCCATCAGCCGCTTCACCCCCAGGCCGAGCGACTCCCGCTCCCCGCCGTCCTCGTCGGGCAGCGTCTCCGGTAGCCAGCGCAGCACCGCGGCGGCCACGAGCAGCCCCAGCGCGCTCACCACCAGGAACAGGCTGCGCCAGCCGTACCAGTCGGTGAGGTAGCCGCCTACCAGCGGCGCCAGCGTCGGGGCCACCACCATCACCATCACCAGAGTGGCGAGCCGGCCGGCCATCTCGTCCGTGCCGTAGACATCACTCAGTATGGCGCGCGCGATTACCAGGCCGGCGGCGCCGCCCACGGCCTGCACCATCCGCGCGCCGATCAGCCAGTAGATGTCCGGGGCCAGGTAACAGGCGACGCTGCCGGCGAAACAGAGCACGAGGCCCGCCATCAGCGCCGGTCGGCGCCCCCAGCGGTCCGCCAGCGGCCCGTAGAGGAGCTGGGCCGGACCGATGGCGAAGACGAAGGCGCTGAAGGTGAGCTGGGTGAGCGCCAGCGAGGTGCCGAAGGCGGATTGCACCGCGGGCAGCGCCGGCAGATAGATTTGCATCGCGAGCGGCCCCATGGCGGTTGCCGCCGCCAGCAGCACGATCAGCTTGCGGGGACCGATGTCGCTCAATGTCGCGTCGATGCCGGGCCGCCGCCTGTGGGCGGCCGGGTCGGGGTCAGCTGCCGTGGTCGATCATGCGCAGGAACTCGGCGCGGGTGCGCGCGTCCTCGCGGATGGTGCCGAGCATCTGGCTCGTGACCATCGACACGCCGGTCTTGTGGATGCCGCGAGTGGTCATGCACTGGTGCTCGGCCTCGATGACCACGCCGACGCCCTTCGGCTTCAGGACGTCCTGGATGGTATTGGCGATCTGGGCGGTCATCTTCTCCTGCACCTGGAAGCGGCGGGCGAAGGCTTCCACCACGCGGGCCAGTTTGCTGATGCCCACCACCTTGTTGGTGGGCAGATAGCCGACGTGCGCCCGGCCGATGATCGGCGCCATGTGGTGCTCGCAGTGGGACTCGAAGGTGATGTCGCGCAGGACGATCATCTCGTCGTAGCCTTCCACCTCCTGGAACGTGCGCTTCAGGAAGCGAACGGGATCCTCCCGGTAGCCGGAGAACCAGTCCTCGTAGGCGCGGGCCACACGCGCGGGCGTGTCGAGGAGACCTTCCCGGTCCGGGTCCTCGCCCGCCCACAGGAGCAGCGTGCGGATGGCTTCCTCCGCCTGACGGCGGCCGGGTCTGCGTCGTGCCTTCTTCTTCGCGCCGGTCTTCTTGTTCGCCAATGTCCGGATCTCCCTGGTCGGTGCTCGCGACATACTACCGGAACGGGATCGGTCGCGGCATCCGGCGCTGCATCCGCGGTCCTCGACAGATCGAATACAACGTGCATGCAAGTTATCATGGAGCCGACGTGAAGAGACTGCTCGCCGTTCTGCTTTGTGCTTCCCTCGCCGGATGCGCCAACACCCCCGAAGACCCGATCCACATCGTCGACGAGGTCGACCTGCCCCGCTACATGGGCGACTGGTACGTCATCGCGCACATCCCCACCTTCCTGGAGGACGAGGCGTACAACGCCATCGAGTCCTACGAACTGAACGACGACGGGACCATCGCCACCACCTTCCGTTTCCGCAACGGTGGCTTCGACGGCCCCCTGAAGGTCTATACGCCCACCGGTTTCGTGCGGGACGACCCGAGCAACGCGGTCTGGGGCATGCAGTTCCTCTGGCCGTTCAAGGCCGAGTTCCTGATCGTCTGGCTGGACGAGGGCTACGAGACGACCGTGATCGGACGCAACGCCCGCGACTACGTCTGGATCATGGCGAGGGAGCCGCGGATACCCGATGACGAGTACCGCCGCATCCTGTCCTTCCTGGAAACCGAGGGCTACGACCTCGACGAGCTGCGCGAGGTGCCCCAGCGCTGGCCGGAGCCCGACACCGGCGACGGCGACGGCGACGGCGACTGATACGCCATACTCCATACCCCGGCGCGCCGGCGCGGGCTAACATGGAGCCCGGCCAACAGGCGTCAATCGCGGGGGAGTCATGCACCGGCTCTCGTACTACAGCCACCGGCGCGCGCTGGCCGTCTCGGTAGAGGCGGGCGGCAGGACGTTGCGTGACGCGCTGGTGGCCCCTGCCGCCCGGGTCGGACCGCTGTTCGCCGGCTTCCCCGAACTGCCGCTGTACGTGACGCGGCCGGCGGCCGGCGCCCCGCTGGCGGTGCCGACCGAGACGCTGGTGGTGGAGGGCGCCGGCGCCGCCGAGGTCGACTGGGCCTGTCGGCGGCTGTCGCTGGAAGTCATCCGTGAAGGCCGCCACGGCCGGGTGCTGCTGCGGGCGGTGTGCGACGCGACCGGCATCGGTCGGCTGCGCCACGCGGCGGATGCCGCGCGGCGTCTCTATCGGCGGGGCAACGTCGCCGTCGCGCATCCCAACTTCCTGCGGCTGTATCGGCCGCCGCCGGCCTCGGCCGAGACCGGCGTGGCGCTGGCGGAGGGCCAGTGGGCACTGGACAACGACGGGGATGTGGGCGTCGCCGGCGCCGACGTCGGTGCCGAGGCGGCCTGGGCGCTCACGACCGGACAGCGTCGTGTGCGTGTCGCCATCCTGGACGACGGCATCGACCTGGCCCACCCGTATCTGCGGCCGGCGGCGGCAGCCGAACGGGACTTCGTGGCGGACGACCGCTACGGCCGCCCCGCCGGCGACGACGCTCACGGCACCGCGGTGGCGGGCATCGTGGCCGCCGACGGGCCCCGGGCCACCGGCCTCGCGCCGGGCGTCTCGCTGGTGGCCGCACGCATCGCCCGCGGTGGCGCCCACGGTTATTGGCTTTCCGACGATTTCGATACCGCCGAGGCCGTGGACTGGTGCGCCGGGGAGAGCCGCGCGGACATCCTGAACCTGTCCTGGGGCGGCGGCCCGCCAGCCGATGCCATCACGGGCGCGCTGGAACGGGCCGCGCGCACCGGTCGCCGTGGTCGCGGCTGCCTGATCGTGGCCGCGGCCGGCAACAGCCAGTCGGGCCTGGACTATCCGGCCACACTGCCCGTAGTGCTGGCGGTGGGCGCGTCGAATCCCTGGGACCGGCGCAAGACCCGCCGTTCCCGGGACGGCGAGCACTGGTGGGGCAGCAGCCACGGCCTGAATTTGTCGCTGCTCGCACCCGGCGTCTCGATACTTACCACCGACCTGCGCGGCCGGCGGGGTTTCTCGCCCACACTGGTCTACGACGCGTTCAGCGGCACTTCCGCCGCGGCGCCGTTCGTCTCCGCCGCGGCGGCGCTGGTGCTGTCGCTGCGGCCGGAGCTGCCGGCGGCACGCCTGCGCCGGATGCTGGAGGAGAGCGCGGTGCCGCTCGACGGCGGGCGCCGCTCCACCCACGGCCACGGCCGGCTGGATGCGGCCGCGGCGCTGCGCCTGGCGGCTGCCGGCGCCGGGGAGTGAGGTTCAGCCGGCGGCGGCGACGCCGCTGGGGCAGCTCACGCCGGTGCCGCCGATGCCGCAATAGCCGCCCGGGTTCTTCGCCAGGTATTGCTGGTGATAGTCCTCGGCGTAATAGAACGGGCCGGCCTCGGCGATCTCGGTGGTGATGGCGCCGTAGCCGGCGTCTGCCAGCACACGCGCGTAGGCGTCCCGCGAGGCCTCGGCCGCCGCCTTCTGTTCGGCGTCGAAGACGTAGATGGCCGAGCGGTACTGGGTGCCCACGTCGTTGCCCTGGCGCATGCCCTGGGTCGGGTCGTGGGACTCCCAGAAGATGCGCAGCAGATCCTCGTAGGCGATCTTCGCGGGGTCGTAGACCACCAGCACCGCTTCGGTGTGGCCGGTCATGCCGCTGCAGACCTCACGGTAGTCCGGGTTTGGCGTGCGCCCGCCCGCGTAGCCCGCGGCCGTCGTATAGACGCCCGGCTGTTGCCAGTAGCGCCGCTCCGCGCCCCAGAAGCAGCCGAGGCCGAATACGGCCTGCCGGCAGCCTTCCGGGAAAGGCGGCCTGAGCGGTGCGTCCAGAACGAAGTGGCGCTCCGGCACCGGCATCGGCGTCTCGCGGCCGGGCAAGGCCTCCTCCGCGGATGGCAGGGACGTCTTCTTGTTCAGACCGAACATGGCTCTCTCCTGTGACTGGCAGGCCGGATATGCGTCCGGCGGGTGCGCGATCAAGGGTGCGGCGGTGGCGCCGCGGCCGGGCCTCAGCGCGCGACCGCGGCGTCGATGATACGTGCCTCGTACTGATCCGGCGAAGTGAACGGCCCGAGACCGGTGTCCAGGCGCACGCTGCTGCCGGGCTCGAGTACGCCGGAGAGGCGGCGGCGGGTCTCGGAGACGGTGCCGGAGCCGGTCAGATAGCGGATGGCGACCACCAAGTCGGTGACGCGGACGCGGGTCGGGTTATCGATTTGCAGCAGCAGGCGCCCGCCGTCGCCGAGGCCGGTCCGGCTGCGCAGATAGGCCTCCGGATTCTGGCCCAGGTCGAGCTGCATGAGAGCGGCCTGGGCGCGCGCTCCCACCTCGCCCCGTTCGCCGCTGGCCTTCTGGTAATACTCCACCGCCTGCGCCCGGTTGCCCGCCCGTCGCTCGATGTGGCCGAGAGCGAGATAGGCCGGCGCCGAGGGCAGCAACTCGAGACTCGCGGCGAGGTCGCGGCGGGCCTCGGCATCGTCGCCCAGTCGCTCGGCGGCCAGGCCTCGCTTCAGGTAGTAGTAGAAGAAACCATCGTTGCGTTCCAGCGCCAGCGTGTACTCGCTGCGGGCGCGGTCGTAGTCCTCGTTCAGCAGGTAGACGTCACCCCGGAGCGCGTAGAAATGGCCCTCCCCGGGCTCGATGCGGATGGCCTCGTTGGCCTTCTCGAGGGCGACGCCGCGCTGGTCTTCCGCCAGCGCCTTGCGGCCGGCATCGTAGACCTCGTAGGCGGGCAGGGCGTCGCGCGTCGCCGCGAGCATCTCGCGGTAGCGTGCGGCCCCGACCTCACCGCCGGGCGGCAGGCGGGCCGCCGTCTGCCGGTTCGCCTCCACCCGTGCGGTCGATGGCGGGTGGCTCGCGAACAGTCCGCTCAGCCAGTCGCTGCGCCGCTGTTCGTTCAGCCGCACGAAGGTCTCCTGCAGGTCTACCGCGCCCTGCGGGTCGTAGCCCGCGCGGGACATGTAGCGCATGCCGTAGAGGTCGGACTCCAGTTCGGCGTCGCGGCTGTAGCGCTGGCTGATCAGCTGGGACGCGATGGACGCCGACGCGGTGGCCAGCCGGCCGTAGTCGCTGTCGCTGGTGGCGACGGCAGTTGCCAGTACCGCCCCCTGCAGCACCATGGCGCGTTCCATGGCGTCCGCTGAATGGCCGGCGGCGGCGTGGACGATCTCGTGACCCAGCACCGCCGCCAGTTCGGCCTCGGACTCGAGTTCGGTCAGGAGTCCCCGATTGATGGCGATCTTGCCGCCGGGCAGCGCCCAGGCGTTGGGCACCGAGTTGTTCAGCACGTGGAACTCGTAGGGAAGCGGCCGGTCGCTGACCGCGGCCAGGCGCTGGCCGACCTGCTGGACGTAGTCCTCGAGTGCCGGATCGAGGACGTAGTCGCCGCCCTGGGACTGGCGCATCGGCAGGTAATTCTGCTCGCCGAGAGCGACTTCCTGGGCCTCGGAGACGAGTCGGATCTCGCGCTCTCCGGTGACCGGGTTGACCGCGCAGCCGCTCGCGAGCAGCGCGAACGCCGCAATCAGCCAGAGCGGCGCGAGAGAGCCGGCCCGCGCGGGGCGGTCGCAGCGTGCCATGCCAGCGGCGGGTCTCATGGCCTCAGGATAACCGAAGGCAGGGCTTCGTTGCCCGGTCCGGCGCATCCTCATTGCGCCACCGGCCGCTGGCCGCGGCGCGGCCGCTCGATGATGCCGCCCCGGTGGGCGAAGCGCACTGGCAGCGACTGGGTCCGGCCCCAGGCGCCCGCCCGGTAGACGGCGAAATGCAGGTGCGGCATGGTCGTGTGGCCGGTGTTGCCCGACAGGCCGATGCGGTCTCCGGCCTCGACCCGATCGCCCGCTGTCACCAGGGCGCCGTCGCGGCTGAGGTGGTAGTACTCGCCCGTGGTGCCGTCGTCGTGCAGGATCACGATGTAGTTGGCGTGGCGGCCGCAGCCTTCCTCCCAGCAGCCGATGTCGTGGGATTCCTCGACGCGTGCCACGACGCCGCCGCGTGCCGCGTGCACCGGCGTCCCCTCCGGCATGTCGAAGTCCACGGCATAACGCTCCAGGCCGGTGTGACTGAAGCTCGAGCCGTAGCCCTGCAGCACGCGGTAGCTCCTGCCGGCGGCGTAGGGCAGCCGGTAGAGGTGGGTGTCGTCGTGCTGCGCGCGCCGATCACCCACCGTCCAGTCGTACCAGTAGCGGTAGCGGTAGCGAGCGCCGCCTTCCGCCGGCATGCGCAGCAGTTCGGTGAGAACGCCGCCGTCCAGGGTGCGGGTCACCGTCCGGGCCGCCGGTGCCAGGCCCCGGCCTCGCACCCGTACCGTCAGCGTCAGCGGGAACTCGGTGAGATTGCGCCCGGACAGGACCAACCCGGAGGGGGACTCCTCCACTTCCACGCAGATCCACTCGCCGTCGCAGTCGCCGGCACCGGCGGGAGTGCCCGGTGCGAAGAGCAACGCGGTCGCGACGATGGCTGTGACGACGAATCTCATGATCGACTATAGACCTCGGGTCCGGGCCCGGGTTCGCGGCGCCGGGCGCCCCATGTTAGCGCCGCCGCGGAATCGGATTCGGCGCGTGAGTGCAGTATGCTTGCGGGCTGCCGGCGCGGTCGACCGCTATTGCCCTGTCGCCCTGTCGCCGCGCAGCCCGACAGCCAGCGAGGAGTGACTGATGAGCGAGCAGACCCCCTACGACCTCTTGATCAAGGACGTGCGCGTGGTGCGCCCCAACCGCACCCGCGTGGATGCCCTGGACGTCGCGATCAGCGACGGCAGGTTCGCGCAGCTGGCTCCCGGCATCGATGCCTCGGAGGCCCGCGAGGTCGTGGACGGCGGCAACCTGCTCGCCTTCCCGGGCGTGGTCGACGCTCACATGCACACCGGCATCTATTCGCCGCTGGCGGAGGATGCCGTCACCGAGAGCCGCGCGGCGGCCATGGGCGGGGTGACCTCGAGCCTGAACTACATGCGCACCGGCCAGTACTACCTGAACAAGAGCGGGCCGTACCGGGAGTTCTTCCCCGAGGTGCTGGATCTGTCCGAGGGCCGCTTCCACGTGGACTACGCCTACCATCTCGCGCCGATGATGCGCGAGCACATCGACGAGATCGAGTACCTGGTGGACACCCACGGCATCACCTCGTTCAAGATCTTCATGTTCTACGGCGGCTACGGGCTGCACGGCCGGTCTTCTTCCCAGGCGGATTTCCTGATGATCGGCGAGGACGAGAAGTACGACATCGCGCATTTCGAGTTCGTCATGCGCGGCATCCGCCGGGCCATGGAGCGTTATCCCGACAAGGCCGACCAGATCAGCCTCAGCCTGCACTGCGAGACCGCCGAGATCATGGCGGCCTACACGAAGATAGTGGAGTCGGAGGGCAAGCTCACCGGGCTGCACGCCTACAACGCCTCGCGCCCGCCGCACTCCGAGGGGCTCGCCATCTTCATCGCCTCCTACCTTGCCCATGAGACCGAGCTGCCGAACATCAATCTGCTGCATCTGAGCTCGCGCAAGGCGGTGGAGGCGGCCCTGAAGATGGCGGAGGCCTTCCCCCATATCAGCTTCGGCCGGGAGGTGACCATCGGCCACCTGGTGCTCGACGTCGATTCGCCCTGCGGCAAGTACGCCAAGGTGAATCCGCCGATCCGCCCGCGGGAGGACGTGGAGTACCTCTGGGAGCAGCTGCTGGACGGCAAGCTCGACTGGGTGGTGAGCGACCACGCCTGCTGCAAGGAGGAGTTCAAGGTGAGCCAGGAGAACCCGGACGACATCTTCCTGGCCAAGTCCGGCTTCGGCGGCACCGAGTACCTGCTGCCCGGGCTCATCACCGAAGGCTCGCGGCGCGGCATGTCCTACAACCACATGGCGGAGCTCACCAGCTTCAACCCGGCACGGCGCTACGGTTTGAACCGCAAGGGCGACATCGCCGTTGGCCTGGACGCCGACCTTGTGCTGGTGGACCCGAACGACACCTACACGGTCCACGCAGGGGAATCCGAGTCCCAGCAGGGCTACTCGCCTTTCGAGGGCGTGGAGCTGACGGCGCGGGTGAAGAGCACGTTTCTGCGCGGCCGCCGCGTGTACCACGACGGCGAAGTGGTCGGCGAACCCGCCGGCCGCTTCCTGAGCCGCCCTTACTGATCCGGCCTTGCCGAGCGCCCCCGAACTGCTGCCGCACCCCGCCGCTATCGTGCCCCGATCGTGATCCCCATCGGCAGACCCGGTCCGCTGCACTGGGCGGGCCTGGCGGGCCTCGTCGCCATGTGGGGTTCGTCCTACCTGGCGATGGAGATCGCGCTGACGGCGTTCAGCCCGCTCGCGATCACCACCGGGCGCATCGTGCTGGCCGCCGCCACGCTGTGGACCGTCATGCGCCTGGCCGGCCTGCGGCTGCCGGCCGACCGGGGCTCCTGGGCGTTCTTCGTCCTGTTGTCGGTCATCGGCAACTGCCTGCCGTTCTTCCTGATCAGCTGGGGCCAGCAGAGCGTGCCGTCCGGGCTCGCCGGCATCGCCATGGCGGTGACGCCGCTGGCCGTGATACTGCTCGCCCACTTCCTGCTGCCCGACGAGCCGCTGACGGCCGGGCGCATCGCCGGCTTCCTGGCCGGCTTCGCGGGCGTCGCGCTGCTGGTCGGCCCGGAGTTCCTGCTGGGCGGGCGCACGGGTGACGGCTCGCTGATCGGGCTGCTGTCGGTGCTGGGTGGCGCCCTGTGCTACGCCACCACCGCCGTTATCACGCGACTCGGGCCGTCTCACCATCCGCTGGTGATGTCGACCGCGGTGACCGTCGCCGGCAGCCTCATCCTGCTGCCACTGTACTTCGCGGTGGACGGTGGCGTGGTGCAGGATTTCGCCCTGCCGCCGGGCCCGCTGGCCGCCGTCGCGGCGCTGGGCATGCTGTCCACCGGCTTCGCCGCCGTGATCTTCTTCTTCCTCGTCACCCAGGCAGGCGCGGGTTTCCTGACGATGCAGAGCTTCCTGGTGCCGCCCTGGGCGGTGATCACCGGCGCGCTGGTGCTGGACGAGCGGCTGCAGCCGGAGGCCTATGCCGCCATGGTCCTGATCCTGGCCGGGCTCGGCATCGCGCGGCGCTTCGACCGCGTGGCGCCCCAGGCGGGCGGCTAGTCCGCCGGCTCCTCGGCGGGGGTTTCGGCAGCGGGCCCCGTGTCGGGCGGCTGCTCGCGCTCCTCCATGGCGGCCGCGATTTCGTCGGGCAGGCGCTCGGCGATGAAGGAGTAGCGGTGGCGGAATGTCTGGCCCGGCGTCGAGACGGGCTGGCCGTCGACATAGCGGGGGCGGTACACGAGCCGGCGCACCGCCCGCTTCACCTCGGAGTCCATGAGGCCGGGCGGCTCGGATTCGACCACGTCGATGTCCTCCGTGCGGCCCCGCGCGTTCACCGTGAAATCCGCCACGACCACGCCCTGGTCGAATTCCCGGCCGCGGTAAACCGGGTTGACGACAGGGTTGGTCTCCTCGTCCACATAGCCGGGTGGGCGGGCGGGACGGATCAGCACGGGCCTGTCGAAGCGCCGCTCGCGTATGGCCGCCAGGCTCTCGTTCTCGCTCAGCAGTTCCCAGGCGCGCCGGTATGCACGCCGCGCCTTCTGCGCCTCGCCCCGCAGCGTGTGGTAGTTGCCGGTGTCGATCAGGCTGTCCGCCACCAGCGACGGCGTGCTCTCGGGGTGGTTCTCCGCGATCTCCAGCGCCCGACGCAGCGCCCATTCGCCCCGGTTGCTGACCGTCCGCTGGATGTCGTAGACATAGGTGCGCGCGAGACCGTTCAGGGGCTCGATCAGGCGCAGGTCGTCCTCTCCGTACTCGGCCTCGACGACATCGATGGCCTGGTACCACACGTCACGCTCACGGCCGAACAGACCGAGCCGGTGCAGCCAGCGGGCGCGGCGCTGCAGGGCGGGCAGGATTTCCGCGCTGTCCTCGCCGAAACGGCGGGCGTAGAGCTGATAGGACAGGTCCTGGATCTCGCTCGCCTCCTCCAGGTCCTGCAGGCGCACGAAGGACTCCGCCAGCGCGTCCAGCAGATCCACCTGGTCCAGGTTCTGGGGGCCCGAGTTGACGTGGGTGAGATGCACGGCCCGGTCGTAGACGCGGATGGCCTCGTCCGGCCGGCCGGCGTCGAGATAGGTGTTGCCCAGACCGCGCAGCGGGTTGATCAGGTGCTTGCTCAGGCGGCTCTCCACCCGCTCGACGATGTCGACGGCCGCCTCGTAGTTCTGCACCGCGGCCTCGTACTCGCCGTTCTGCTGCTGGGCGATGGCCAGGTTGGTCAGCGCGCGGGCCGTCTGCAGGTCATCCCGGCCGTTCACCTCGATGGAGAGCACCACCACCCGCTTGCCGGCCTCGGTGGCGCTGGCATAGCGGCCGCTGTCGTACAGGCGTCGGTAGGTCTGGAAAGCCCGGTCCAGTTCGCCGTGCAGCCCCGGGGGCTCGTCTTCCGGCTCGGCCGCGGTGATGGGCAGGCTTTCCGCGTCGCCGGCCTCCGGCATCGCGTCGGCGTCGTCGTCTCCTGCGGCGGGGGCGGCCATGGCGAGCACGGCGACGATCATGGCGGCGAGCGCGGCCAGCAGGGTGGGCAGGGCCGTCGCCGCGCCCGGCGGCGGCGACGTGTGCGAACGGCAGTCGTCTTTCATGGAGGGCGTCATGGCAATCGATTATGGACGGAGCGGCGTCCCGGTCAAAGGTCTGTAGACCGGCGATGGCGGCAACAGTTCGGTGCTGCCGGAAGACGGCCGGATCGAGACCTGACCCCACGCGGCCCGCCACTGCGTTTACAGTGTCGGAACCCAGACATCCGGAGAAAGCGCCGTGACCAGGACCCTCATCCGCATCGTAAGCCCCGTCCTCTGTCTGCTCGCCGCCGGCCTGGCGGCCGCCGCCGACTCCTCGACGAGTCTCACCATCTACAGCCAGGCCCGGCCGGGTGCGGTGTCGCCGGACCTCTACCGGCCGCTGCCCGGCCGGGGCGGGTGGTCGGGCCCGTCGGTGCCGGGCTACGCCATCGTCCGCCAGGACCGCACCGTGGGTCTCACCCGCGGCCGCGGCACCCTGGAGTTCACCGACGTGGCAGCGCTCATCGACCCCACCACGGTCCGGTTCCGCTCGCTGACGGACCCGGACGGCACCCGGGTGCTGGAGCAGGACTACCGCTTCGACCTGGTCAGCACCGACCGCCTGCTGGAGCGCTACCTGGACCGTCCCGTCACCGTCCATCGCGGCGTGGGCAGCGCCTCCGAGGTGCTCACCGGCACGCTGATGAGCACCACCGGCGGGCTGGTGCTCGGCATGCCCGACGGCACGGTGGAAGTCGTCAGCCAGTACCAGCGCGTCGGCTTCCCGGAGCTGCCCGGCGGCCTGATCACCCGGCCGACCCTGATCTGGGACGTCCTCAGCGAGCGCGCCGGCTCGCATCGCACCCGGGTGGCGTACGAGACGGCGGGCATCACCTGGTGGGCGGACTACAACCTCACATGGAACGAGGGCGACGACGCCAATTCCGGCACACTGGACGTCAATTCCTGGGTCAGCATCGTGAACCAGTCCGGGGCGAGCTACGCGGACGCCCGTCTGAAGCTGATCGCGGGCGACGTGCAACGCGGCCAGGCGCCGGGCTACCAGCAACGGGTGCGCACCGAGGCGCTGGCCATGGCGATGGCGGACACGGCCGGCTTCGAGCAGAAGGCGTTCTTCGAATTCCACCTGTATACGCTGGGCCGCGCCACGACCCTGCCGGACCGCTCCACCAAGCAGCTGGAACTCTTCCCGGCGGCCGCGGGCGTGCCGGCGCGCAAGGTGCTGGTCTACCAGGGTGCCGGCGGCTACGGCGGCTACGGCCAGCCGCGCACGGCGCGGGAATACGGGGTGGCCTCGAATCCGAAGGTGGACGTCTACGTGGAATTCACAAACCGGCAGGCCGACGGCCTGGGCGTGCCGCTGCCCGCCGGGCGCATCCGCGTCTCCCAGGTGGATACCGCCGACGGCAGCCTCGAGTTCATCGGCGAGGACGTGATCGATCACACGCCCCGCAACGAGGACGTGCGCATCCGGCTCGGCTCGGCCTTCGACGTCACCGGCGAGCGGGTGCAGCAGGACTTCCGCATCGACACACGGGCCCACTGGATCGAGGAGGACATCGAGATCACCGTGGCCAACCGCAAGGAGGTGCCCGTGGAGGTCATCGTGCAGGAATCCCTCTATCGCTGGAGCAACTGGGAGATCCTGTCGAGTTCGGACGAATGGGAGAAGGCGGATGCGGGCACCGTCCGCTTCCCGGTCACCATACCGGCAGACACCGAGAAGACGGTCACCTACCGGGTCCGCTACACGTGGTAGCCGTCAGAGGGTGAGGGCGAGCTGGCCCGCCGGATGCGGCCGCCGGAAGAGCGACGTGTCCAGCTGCCGCTCGCCCTCGCCATAGCCGGCGCGGCGTCGGGCCACGGCGAAGCGGCGTGCGATGAGGCCGGCGTACTCGCCGGTGCCCCGCTGGCGGCGACCCCAGGCCGGGTCGTAATCCCGGCCGCCGCGGGACTGGCGCACCAGGCTCATGACCCGGGCCGCCCGCTGGGGATAATGAGCGTCCAGCCACTCCCGGAACAGCGGCGCCACCTCGTGGGGCAGGCGCAGCAGCACCCAGGTGGCCCGGTCGGCGCCGGCCGCGGCTGCCGCCTCCAGGATGCGCTCGATCTCGTGGTCGGTGAGCGCCGGGATCACCGGCGCCAGCATCAGGGTGACCGGGACGCCGGCGGCCGTCAGCCGCTCGATGGTACGCAGCCGCCGGGCGGCCGAGGGCGCCCGCGGTTCCAGCAGTCGCTTCACGTCGTCCTGCAGCGTCGGCAGGCTGACCGCCACCGAACAGAGGCCGTCCGCCGCCATCTCGCCGAGGATGTCCAGGTCCCGCTCGATGAGCGCCGACTTTGTGATGATGCTGAAGGGATGGCGGAATTCGGCCAGCACCTCCAGGACGCCGCGGGTAATGCGCCGGCTGCGCTCCGCAGGCTGGTAGGCATCGGTATTGGCGCCGATGGTGATCGGGCGGCATTCGTAGCGGGGATTCATCAGGGTTTCGCGCAGGCGCTCTGCCGCATTCGTCTTGACGAAGATCTGCGACTCGAAATCCAGGCCGGGGGACAGGTCCAGGTAGCTGTGCGTGGGGCGGGCGTAGCAGTACACGCAGCCGTGCTCGCAGCCCCGGTACGGATTCAGTGACTGGTCGAAAGGCACGTCCGGCGAGCGGTTGCGACTGACGATGGAGACGGCGCGCTCTTCGTGCAGGCGCGTGCCCGGCGCGTGTTCTCCCGCGTCCTCGGGCTCTATGCAACGGCTTGCGAAACGTCCCGGTACGTTGGACACGGCACCGCGGCCAGGCTGTGGGGCGGGCTTTCTCATACTGTATGAAAATACAGTATCGCCCTGCCGCTGGCCAGAGGCCTGCGGCAGGTTCAGCGGGTGAGGAAAGCGGCCAGCAATCCCGCGCCCAGCAGCAGGCAGGCGCCGACGGTGAGCTGGGTCCGGAGCCGCCGGAACCAGACCGGGTAGCCGCCCGGCCACAGGGTGATGCGCTCGTAGCTGTAGATGCCGATGAAGCCTGCGATCAGCAGCGCGATGCCGGCGCCGTGGGGCATCAGCAGGGCGAGCCAGCCGGCCAGTGCCGGCACCACGCTCACCAGAATGCGCTCGCCGCGCCGCTCGCGCCGTTCGTCCAGCGCCAGCCCCCACTGCAGGGCGCCCACGAAGGCGAGGATCACGGCGCCGTAACCGGTCAGCCAGTCGAGGAACCAGGCATCGTTGGCGCCGGCCACGATGCCGGCCACGGGCAGGGCGAACGGCACGAGCCCTGCGTAGCCCATCCAGCGGGCCGGCGAGGTTGCGGCGCCCGGCGGGCCGTCCGCGATCAGCGGGTGGGCCATGAGCTCGTTCTCGCCGCCGACAAACTCCCCGTCGACGAAGACGATGGGCAGTGTCGGCCAGCCGGTGGCTTGCTTCAGCCGATGGAAGCGTTCCCGCATGGCAGAGTCCCCCATCGGCATCGATTCGAAGCGATGGGGGATCCGCCGGGACTCGAGCGCTGCCCGGACGCGGCTGGTGTCCGTCAGCCCCGAATGGAAGACGACGACCCGCTCGGAGGCGGTGACCGACTCGAGCTGGGGGTCGTCGAGTCTCACCTCAGCTCTTCTGTGGCGTCTCGTAGTACACGTGGACGTCGCGCTGCGGGAACGGGATGCTGATGCCCTCCGCGTCGAAGCGCTTCTTCACGGTCTCGGTCACGTCGAATTTCAGGCTCCAGTAGTCGGCCGCCTTCGACCAGGGCCGCGCCACGATATTCACGCTGGAGTCGGCGAGTTCCGCCACGACGATCTGCGGAGCGGGATCCTCGAGTACCCGCTCGTCGGAGGTCAGTACGTCCTCGATGATCTTCTTCGCCTTGTCGATGTCGTCGGCGTAGCCGATGCCGAAGGTGAAGTCGACCCGCCGCGTCTCGTGGGCCGAGTAGTTGGTGATGATGCCGCCGGTGATCTGGCTGTTCGGCACGATGATGCGGACGTTGTCCGGCGTCTTCAGCACGGTGTTGAAGATCTGCACCTCGTCGACCGTGCCGGCGACACCCGCACCCTCGATGTAGTCCCCCACCTTGTACGGCCGGAAGATGATGACCAGCACGCCGGCGGCGAAGTTGGACAGCGAACCCTGCAGGGCCAGGCCGACGGCGAGGCCGGCGGCACCGAGGACGGCGATCAGCGAGGTCGTCTGGATGCCGAGCTGGCCGATGGCTGCGAGGATCACGAAGATCAGCAACAGGACGCGCACGATGTTGGAGAGGAACTTGATCAGCGTCGCGTCGACGTTCGCCCGCTCCATCAGGCGCCGCAGGCCCTTCGTGATCAGGTTGGCCACCCAGCGGCCGATGATGAATATCGCCAGGGCGGCGATGATGTCGATGCCGAATTCCGTGGCCAGTGCCTGGGCCTTGGCGCCCAGCTGCTGCAGATCGATTTCCATAGGGTTCGCTCCCGTTCGTGTTGTTATCTGCCGCCGATTCTAGAGCAAGGCGGGCGGGGATCAAGTTGAGCGTTCTGTCAGGACCAGTGCCCGAAAGCGAGCGCCCATGCGAGCGCGATCGCGCCCAGCGTCACGAGGCCCGCCGACAGCTGGATGCGGGCCTCTGCCAGCCAGTCGGTATCCAGCCGGGCGCAGGC
>Ga0209931_1000067_pt1 | contig 53415 bp, 33 predicted proteins | sample SalPonR1_B_D1_MG_FD_185697 | JGI IMG/M metagenome (GOLD analysis project Ga0209931, IMG submission 185697) | Salt pond soil microbial communities from South San Francisco under conditions of wetland restoration - Salt Pond MetaG R1_B_D1_MG... ...
AACTAGACCCGATTTCTCGGCTTGTAAAGCATACGTCTCGGCTTCAATTGCCACCCCCGACAGGGTTCCTAACCATTGTTGTCTGGTGCCGTCCCATTGTGTCTTCTGACTCCTACTACTACTCGAGGCAAGATTCTGTGCACACGGGCTGGATCGGTTCGGAATGGGATCGGAATGCGCAGTGGCCACGGGTGTCGCAGCCTCTGATTCGCATTGCCGAAAGCTCGTGAGACCCGGAACATCGTCTTCTATTTTCGCCTCATTTTTCGTAGCGAAAAATTCTGCGTCATTCGCCCGTCATTCGTGGATTCCGGCTGCAATCCGCGCAAATTGGTGGGTTCGGCGCCGCGTCACTACAGCGCTTCGCACTGGTAGTGACGCGGCTTCCACTACGCTTCTTGCACCGTGCCGACTTCCGCTCCAGAGGAACTCGGGCCGGCATAAGCGGCATTTCCGTCTTCGCCCTCGACCAGATGCTTGCTAAGCACACGAAAACGGCACGCTCAACTCGGCGGACGAAGCTGAGAGCATCGTCGCCCTAGACGCTATCGCATCAATTTCCCGGCGCCGAGCGGACTGACGGATTGCCGAGGTCACGACAGTGCCATCAATTGCCGAATTGCCGTTGTCAGTCGTGCGCCCCCGCTTCATCATCATCGTTCACGTAGATCGCTCTGTTCTCTTTCCACCATTGCGCCAAGTTGGCCAACGCTTCCGACCGGGCGTCGCCTCTGGCGGCTTGCCCGAATTGTCCGATGTAGCCGGTATCCAGGCTCTCGATCATGTCCTCCAGGCTACGAATTGCGTGGTCGCGCATCCATTCCTCCGTAGCCGGGTGGAGCGCCGACTCCACGAGCACCGGTACAGCAGCAGGATTCCGGGTCCTGCTCAACGCTACGGCCGCAAGCGTCCTGACGGACCTGTCCCCGTCTCGGAGTATCTCGACTAATCGCTCGTGATCCTGGAGGCTGAAGACAGGTGCGCCGCCTGCCAAGAATCCGAGTGCGTCAATTCGCAATTGTTGGTCGCATGCGACATCTGACGCGATGGCCAGTAATGCATCGGCGGCACTTGCGCCACCGATCGTCCCTATTGCACCAACAGCGAGCTGTCTTACCTCGACGTCAGGATCAGCTTTCGCCGCGGTCTGCAGATCAGGAACGGCCGACGTCGCGCGGAGATGGCCAAGGCCCTGGACGACTGCCCCGCGGATAGACGCGTCAGAGTCGGTCAACAGGGACGTGAGCAGCCCAACGTGAGCGGGATCGCCTTTCCGTGCCAGGGCGAGGATGGTCAGGCGTCTTGTATCTGCATCGAGAGACGAGATGATCGCCAAAGATGCCAACGAACGACTATCGATGGCGATACCCTGACGTTCGAGTTCTTCCTCTGGGGTAGGGCCCCATTTCGCGGGACCGGCCTGACCTGGGTTTTGAGAGAAAGCGAACAGAAGGGCTGTGCAGACGAACGCCGGGCGCATGGCACATCCTCTAATCGAAGTGGTCCATCTGGAACGCTAGATCCGATCGTCCAGTCATGTCAAAGAAATTCGAGCGAAATGTCTCCTTTCTGCAGCAGAGCGACCATTTCGCTCATCTGAGGTATGATTTCCGGAGTCGACCCGAAGCCGACGATCGAGAGCAGGCTACCGTCAACAACGCGGCAAATCTCGCAAATGCACCGAGAAAAATTCCTACTTAAGCTGTTGGCTGTGATTGTCATCGTCCCGGCGACATTCTGGCTAATTTCAGGCTCACTTAATTGGGACGATCAATCAAAGCCGGTCCCTAGTCCGGCTGCTGAGATGGTGGGGGTCGACAGTAGTTCTGACTGGCCAGTATGGTGGGGCGAGACAGTCTACGTCGGAACAATTCTGATCGTATCGATAAGTCTGCTCCAGGTGACGCAGACAATCGAAAGGCGGTGGAAGTGGATTTGGTTCGTATTTTTGGTACTACTCCCGCCGTTTGCCGCCCTCTCTCTAGTGCTACGGGTGTATCGTGGCAGCCCGTCACCGAGGACAATCGAAGAGCAGCGCCAGTTGATTAGGGCAAAAGCCGATGAGATTCGGGCTCAGCGAAGTGGACGATAGTAGACAAACGTCCGATCGCTTTTGCCCGCAAAGCGAGCATTTCGCTGCTCTGAGGAATGATTTCGGGAGTCGATCCTTAACGGACTATTTTCAAGGATTTTGCAGCACCAGCACTCCCGGTAGACGGCGACATTTGGGGTTCAAGGTGGCCGAGCCTCTGGTGACGATTATCAACCGGCGAGGAGAGATGGAAATTCGGCATCATCTTTTCGAGCTGAAATTGTTGGGGCATGCCGGATAGGCTCGGATCTCTTGGAGCACGGCAGCAAAAGTTGATTCGCACCGTCTCTTCTGCAGTTGTCCTCCTTGGAGCGCTTGTCGTTCTAATGGCCTCGACTGCCGCTCTTCGTTCATGCAATTCCAGGATAGACTCGACGCCGATCTCGAATCCCAAGCAGGATATCCGGTATATCTCAGCAGCAGTCCGCCTGTACTTGGAACGCGAAGGGCGCTACCCGGCAACATTGGCTGCGGTAGTTGAAGCAGGGTATCTTCCGAGAGCACCGAAGGACCCTTGGGACCATAGCTACAAGTACTCGTTGACGCCACCGGTTCCAATCGAGCGCGAACTTCCTTTCTATATTTGGAGCTATGGCGCCGAAGGAGATGAAGGAGAAAAAGAGAAACCCATCTATATTGGGAACTGGGATTCCTTTGATGACGGTCAAGGATGACGGTGATTTGTACGGCAGCGGGAATCGGTGACGCAGCTTGGTGAGTTACCGCTTTTGGCCGCAAAGCGACCATTCCGACGCTCTGAGGTATGATTTCCGCAGTCGACCCGAAGCGGCCGATCGAGTTACAGATTTTTCAGGTGTATCTGTGCCGGATGACGACCCTCTATATGTTGATTGCGGACCGCATGGCAAGAGAGTTGCCACTGTGGTGTGCTGGCACATGGTTGATGAAAAAGACCGCGCGGTAGGTTTCATAGAGAACAGCTCTGAACCAAACGATCTGCAGGCATGGTGTGACGCTTGCGAGAGTCTCTTTCTCGAAGAAGGCGATATGACTGAGCGATTTCGAGAATTCAACAATATGATGATAGTTTGCGCTGTCTGTTACGCAGAGTTGAAGGATCGTCACTGTCGTCCTGTCGACTGACGGTCCATTCCTGGCCGTTCTCGGACCATTCGCCGCAGCTGACCGTCGTTCAATAGAGGTCCGCTTACATCCCGATTCCGGACCATCCCGTTTTCATTGGATCAGCTCCTCTTCTGCGCCCCTATCGTCCACAGAATCATTCTCGCAAACTTCACAGCTCCAATCTGCGTGATTGCCCTTCTCGCGCCAAACCGCACAGCTATTCCTCGGTCCCTGCACACGTTCCGTGCAGAGGTATGCGTAATGCAGAACTGGTTCGATGCCTACGAGGCCGGCAAGTCGGCGAGTCAGTGGAATAGTCAGCCAGCTTCGACCCAATCAGAGACAAGCCGAGCGATTTGATCGTTTCCCAAATGGGTGAGTATTTCTTCGGCGCGCCGTGCGGCTTGATCGTACGTATCTTGGCCGAACTGACGTAGGACGAAGTCGTCGACAGATTCGCCGAGGCCACATTCTGTAGAAAACTGGCAGAGTTGCTGCATTCGATAGCCATTGGGGCCGCAGTCGGCGCCCAGACGGCATCCTGCGAGTATCCAAGCAGCTCCATTAATCGCCGATGTGGGATCGTTGGGCTTAACGGCAGCGGCAGACATATCGAAGACAACGTCTGCAGTGGCGGAGCTGAGTGCGGAGGTCAGTAACGGCGCTACAGCGTCCCGGGGCTCGCCATTGGCTAGATGAGTTAATGCAATCTCTAGTTGAGCATATGGGTGGCCGCTTTCTGCGGCATCCTTAAGGAACCGCTCCCAGCCTGAGAAATCTGCTGCGTGGGCGTGAAGTTCGCTGCAACGAGCCCAGGTTCTTCTCAATCTCTCGATAGTTGCCGGGGAAGGAGCCCTCAGGCGAGACAAGACTTCCTCGAAGGAGTTGCTTGAGAATAAATGGTGGTGTGGTCTGCACGCCTCCATCAGTCGCCAGACCAGAAATTGGCTACCGGGATCTCCCTTAATTGCTGCCGGGTAGTGTTCGTCAACAAACGGATAATAGCTGTCGTCACTCCTTGAAATCCGTATCGCAAAGCTAATCTCGCTTTCGCCGCCGACGTTACTGGTGTCATCCGATGTGGAAGTTGGCATTTCAACTGCTCCCGAGCTTGATTCGGCGAGTTGGGAGGGCCCGTCGGGAGCAGCTGCTGCACGGACATCAGGGGCTTCGTCGCGCGCGTTTGGCCGGGAATTCTCACGCGCCGTATAGCTCTTACCTTCGAAGAACTGAAAGCCCGCATATCCCAAAAGAAGACATACAAGAAGCGCTCTTTTGTAATCCTTTCCCATGGATGGCAATCGATAGCATCGAAAATACGCCTCAATAATATGCGGGGAGGATTGCAGAGTGAAGACTGCGTATTCCGATGAACGTGACCGCCGATTCCGCTGATCGTGACCGATCGTTGAGGCGGTGAACGCTGGCTGGCAGATATTGAGGACTATCGGTCACGATCCGTCAAGTTGGGGCTCATCGTTCCTTCGCATGGAAGCGCCTTTGAGGGGTAGCCGATGGGCGTTGTGCAGGAGCCGGTCGAGGATCGCGTCGGCAAGCGTTGGCTCGGCGAGGTAGTCATGCCAGTGCTCGACGGGCAGCTGGCTGGCGACCAGGGTCGAGCGCAGTCCGTGGCGCTCTTCGATGAGCTCCATGAGATCGTTACGCTGGGAGGCAGCCAGCGGCGCGATGGCGAGATCATCGAGGATCAACAGTTCCGTTCTGGCCAGCTGTTTCATGAGCGTGGGGTAGGAGCCGTCGCCGCGGGCGATGGCGATGTGCTCGAGCAGGCGTGGCAGCCGGAAGTAGCGGGTTGAGAGTCCTTGTCGGCACGCCTGGTTGCCGAGCGCGCAGGCGAGATAGGTTTTGCCGGTACCGGTCGGTCCGGTGATCAGCAGATTGTGTTTTTGATGGATCCACTGGCAGGCGCCGAGCTGGGCGATCTGCGCACGCTTGAGCCCGCGGGCATGACGATAGTCGATGTCTTCGATGCAGGCCGCCGCGATGCGCAGCCGGGCGGCTCTGAGCAGCCGCGCGAGGCGGCGGTTGTCGCGGGTCAGCAGCTCGCGGTCGAGCAGGAGCGCAAGGCGCTCGTCGAAGGCGAGCTCGTGGGTCTCGCTCTGTGCGAGCTGCTGCTCGAACGCCTCGGCCATGCCGGTCAGGCGCAGGCTGTGCAGTTTATCGAGGGTCTGTTGGGTCAGCATAGGGTGAGTCTCCTGGTGGTGGATCAGTGGTAATAGCCGGGGCCGCGTACGTTCTCGTGCAGCGGCAGCGGCGCGGTCTCGGTGTTCTCGTCATCGACAGCGGCGGCCTCGAGGCCGTGCTTGAGGATGGAGCTGACGCTGCGATAGCGCGGCGAGCCGATGTGCAAGGCCCGCCGGCAGGCCGCCTCGAGGCGGGCATGGCCGTAGTGGCGCGACAGATTGAGGATGCCGAGACAGCCACGGTAGCCGTGCTCGGGATGGGGGCGGTCCTGGAGCTGGCGCTGGACCACGCCCAGCGTGGCCGGGCCGATGCCCTTCGCCCAGTTGAGGAAGCGCCCGGGCGACCACTCGCGATGGCGGCGGTGCGAGGCGGGCATGTGCTCAGGGAGCGTGCTGTAGCGCGAGGGGCCGTGCCGGGGATGCACGGCCACACGTCGGCTCTTGTGCAGGACTTCGACGCTCGCGGCCGTCACGCGCGCCTCGAGTCGTTGGCCGACAAGGGTGTGCGGCACCGAGTAGAAGCGCTTGTCGATCTCGACGTGATAGTCGATGCCGGGCTTCACATAGCGCCACTCGGCATACTCGTAGGGCTGCTCGGGCAGCCGGCGCATTGCCGGGCGATCCAACCGCTCGAAGAGTTCACGCCGGCTGTAGGGCAGGCGCTGGAAGCGGCGCTCGTTGAGTTCGACCAGCAGTGCGGCGATCGCAGCGTTGATCTCGGCCAGCGAGTGGAACGTGTGGTGGCGCAGCCGCGCGAGGATCCAGCGCTCGACGAGCTGCACGCCGACCTCGGCCTTGGCCTTGTCCTTCGGCTTGTAAGGGCGCGCCGGCAGCACGGCGACGCCGTAGTGGCGCGCCATGTCGGCGTAGGTCGCATTGAGCTTCGGTTCGTAGCGGCAGGCGCGCGTGACCGCGCTCTTAAGGTTATCGGGCACCAGCAGCGCCGGGCAGCCACCGAAGAAGCTCAGCGCCCGCTGGTGCGAGCCGATCCAGTCCGGCAGCGACTGCGAGCGGCTCGCCTCGGCATAGGTGTAGCTCGAGGCGCCACAGACCGCCACAAAGATCTGGGCCTCGACGACCTCGCCGCTCGCCCGGTCGATAAACGGCACCGTCGGGCCGCAGTAGTCGATAAAGAGCTTCTCGCCGCCACGGTGCTGCTGGCGCATCGAGCGCCGCTGCATCGCGCGCCAGTCCCGATAGCGCTGGCAGAACTGGCTGTAGCGAAGCGCCGCCTCGCCGTGGACAGCGGCGTACTCCGCCCACAGCAGCTGCAGCGTCACGCCCTTGCGCTTGAGCTCCTGGTGGATTTCGAGGAAATCCGGCTCGGCATGGCGCCGCCGGGCCGGCGTCCGCGCAAACAACAGCCGCTCGAGCGCGGCCTCGTCCAGCCCCTCGGCCAGCGGCCAGGCAGCAACCCCCTTCGCCTCGGCGAGGCTGACATACTTGCCGACCACACCCTTGGAGAGACCGAGCGCGGCGGCAATCTTTGCGTGGCTGAGTCGCGCCTCGTACTTCAGGCGCAAAATATCAGTGAGTTGGCGCATGGTGATCCTTCGGTTCGGCATCGGGTGTCCTTCGCTGAGCAAAAGGACGCCTGTATGCCCGTCAATTCAAAGAATTACCAGCGCTTCACTACCTCATTCCGGCAACGTGACCGCGGATTCCGGCATCGTGACCAGCGATTCCGGTCACGATGCCGGAATCGGTCACGTTCAGCCGGAATCAGCGGTCACGCTCCGCCGGAATCCGCGGTCACGTTCAATCGGAATCAGTGGTCACGATCGGCCGGAATACGCAAAGAGAAAGCGGGTTGAGGTGTGGTGCTTGTGGGGTTAATTCTGGACTATACAAATCCGACCCACGCAGCGACCGCAGCGAAATGTTTTTGCCTCCGATCAATGCTCGATCATAGAAGACTTCGTTATGCGGCGACCGCTCGACAAGCCTCTCAAAGAACTGAGCCTCCGGGAAACCCGGGGTGGTTCAGTTTGCCTACTCTGCTTGTGCACTATCCATGTCAAGCTCGAATAACAAGTGAGAATTCTCCGGCGTAGGGGCGACATGCAATCTTTGCCGTGCGTTGTCGTTTGACTGAATCCTGATGTAGCCGGTCAGCCCCGGGCGAATACCGGAGGGCAGCAGACGCAAATCGAGACTAGAGTCTGCGGTATTTCGTCCTTCCCAACCGAAGATCACCCCATTCTCATCGCGAAATACATCGGATATTTCAAATGAGTGAATGCCGAGCTGTCCGAGATCCAATCGCACAATGGAGAGACCATCGGATCGGCCAATCACCTGCCGAAGAGCCACTTCATCTATATTTATGACGATAATGTTCTTTGAAGGAACCTCTCGCGCGAACACCTCTTCGATCCAAGGCTTCAAGCGCTCAATCTCGTCGCTTGAAGCTGGACTGACAACGATCTCGTCAGAGGCCAAATGAGCTTCGCCCCTACCGCCCGTCGCCTGTTGCTTGAACCCAGAGGGAGTTGCTGGGATCTGGGCAATCGCTCCTCGTGTTTGCGCCTCACGCAGGACTATCTTCTCGTTGTCTCTCTCAACTTGATAAGAGAACCAGTAGAGGTAGCCGAAAACCGCGGCACACGTTACAGCCGCGATTACCAGGTAAGCTGATCGTCCATTGGTCATGTCAAGTGCGGCCATTGGTCCTGCAGAAATGAACCGATTGATTACTACTCCATGTCTTGCTCGACTCTCGTATCGTCCATCGACCAAACGAGGTGGAGGCTTCCCTCGCCCAGGCTTTCTATAGTGATGAATCCAATTGTTGGCGCCTGGATCTCACCACTCACTTGACCGTTAGGGTTGATCCGGAGAGAAGCGTAGCTCCCGTCCGCGTGCTTGACCTTTCCGCGCCAGACCGCGTATCCGTTCCTCGGCCCCTGCGCATGTTCCGTTCCAGATTCGGTAATGAGAGTAACGGTCTGCCCGAATAGATTGAGTGACACAAAGCTCTCAGCAGGCCCCAGTCGGATTGCCTCTCGAAGCAGATCGCTATCGATCTCGACAATCTCGTAGTGACGGTAAGGCTTACGCTCCAGGAGTGCCTTCAGCTTGTGCTCAGGAAGGCCTGACGGATCCGCTGGACGAATCGGCGACGGATCCGCTCTGCGCGCCGTTTCCCGCCCACGAAGGGCGAACCCCGCTTCTCTTGCCGTGCTGGACTTCGACTCATCGGCGGCTGCAGGTATTCTGTCGTGACTGACACTTGCAGGATCCTGCTGCGCGTCATCCCAGCCGGTGATAGCCACCAGGACTAGCGCCGAAATAATGGCCAGAACTAGCAAGCTGCCGAAGATTCTCAATCTATCTGTGCCAGGGTCAGGAGCCGTTCCTGCAGCCTGCCTGAAGAACCTGGAGTCTTACCAGGAGATTCTGGCCAAAAGCGTCCCGGCTCACTTCGCGCGCTCCTCGTCCTCAAGGGCTCTGAATATCTCCTCGAATTTCAGCTTGACGGGCGGACGGTCCGGAAATTCGGCAACTATCGACACTTCGCCGCCGATCGCCTTGATATAGCGATCGAGCGTCGAAACCATGATGTTGGAGCGGCTCTCCAGCCGAGACACGGTGTCCTGACCGATTCCAAGCGCAGCCGCGACATCAGCCTGGGTCCGCTTGAGACCCCTCCTCAAGGCACGGAGCGAGAGTTCCTCGAGGTTCAACTCATTGGCGCGCGCCTCGACTTCCCCTCGTTGCTTCGACGACAAACGGTCGATCTTCTCCTGGAGTGTACTGCCCATTTCTCGAACTCAAACGCAATTCCACGGACAAACCCGTCAACCCAATATGCCATCGATAGCATATGTATCCAAGCACATATATCATCGGTGACGAGTCAGTTTTGAAACCTAGATAGGCCCGATCAGAGGCCCTCACAAAACGCGGCGTGTGAGAATCGTGTGACTTTGCCCTGCACAGTCGTGATCAGTACTGAAATTGCAACGGGCGCCCGGCGCCGGATCACTAATTAAAACAACTGCTTACGGTTCGAAATTACGATTTCGGGAGGCAGGGGCCGGAGGTTCAAATCCTCTCACCCCGACCAATGAAATCAATAAGTTACCAAATATCCCTCTCCCCCTCCGAGCCCCGTAAGTGCACTGTAAGTGCCGTTTTTCCTTTTCGGGAACATCAAGAACCAGCTCCCGCCAACTATGCTCTCGCGGTCGAAATGTCGACAAGGCGCGCAGGGTTTTCTCGTCGCGACCCCGCAGCTATAGCCTTAGTCTCTTCGTTCCGAATCCTCGAGTCGCCGGTGATGCCTGAGGAACGTCGTCTGTACTCCGTCCGCGAAGCCCATGAGCTTCTCAATATCAGCCGCGCGAAGTTCTATTCGTTGGTAAGTTCACAGCAAATCGCCACGGTTAAGATCGGAAGTCGCCGCTTGGTGCCCCGCGAAGCTCTAGAATAATTCGTTTGCCACCTTGAGAGTGCCCCTAGGACGGTGGACACCGCCAAACCTCGAAATGAGGCCTGCTCGAAGGCCACCAGACAGTTGGGGCTGACTCGCTCGGTGAGCTCGGCAAAGCCATCGAAGGGCGGCGCGTCCTGCAGGAGCCGATGGCGGGCATCGCGCACGTTCTTCTCCACCTGACCTTTCTCCCGGCCGCGGCCGGGTTGCAGAACTCCGCCTCGAACAGGAAGTGGCTCACCATCGCGCGGAAGCGGGCGTTGACCACCCGCTCCTTGCCGCGTCCCACCTTGTCCGCGGCCGTCTTCATGTTGTCGTAGATGCCGCGCTCGGGCATCCCGCCCAGCACGCGGAAGACGTAATTAAGGGCATCAAAGATGCATCTGGTGGGACTGGGTGAGATAGCCGCGCCGGTGAAACGCCCGGCTGTGGCAGAGCTTGGTGTGGGCGATCTGCAGCTTCGTCTTTTTCCGCCCGATGGCCAGCCAGTCCTCGCTCCAGTCGAACTGGAAGGCCTCGCCCGGCGCGAAGGCGAGCGGCACATAGGCGCCGCTCCTCTGCCAAAACGGATCAAGACCGGCTTGTGTTTGTCGAACAAGGAACAGTCACGGTAGCCGGGACCTCCGGCTGGCCGATTTCGAACGGATTGGGGCAAGAATTGAAACCCGCCTGAAGGAGTATTGACAATGAAACACGGATCCCCTTTCCTGGCAGCAATCGCGATTCCGGTATTCATCCTGGTAGCTGCGGTCACGGCAGCTTCGGCCGATGCAAACGACCTGCCCTTTCCCCATATCACATGGGTGGACAGCGGCCCCGTGGCCGAAGACGCCGGTGTCTCCGCCGGCCTCGCCTGGGGAGACTACGATAATGACGGGGATCCGGATCTTTACATCGCTAACTGGCGCGACCAGCCCGGCTTTCTCTACCGCAATGATGACGGCAGGTTTTCGCGCATCGTGGAAGGGCCGATCGCGACCGACTCCCATCTCGGATCCGGCCCGGTCTGGGGAGACTACGACGGGGACGGGGACCTGGATCTGTTTCTGGCAACACAGCAGAACGAGCACAACGCGCTGTACCGGAACGAAGGTGACGATCGCTTCGTTCGGGTTACCGACGGTCCATTGGTCTCGGACTTTGGAGATTCCTATAGCGCGGCCTGGGCGGATGCGAACGGAGACGGCCACCTGGACCTGGCCGTCGCCAACTCGACCGGACAACGGAACTTCCTGTACCGGAATCTGGGAGATGGACGTTTCGAACTTCTCGCAGATGGACCCCTCGCAGAGGACCAGGGCAACCATGTGGGTGTCAGCTGGGCTGACGTGGATGACGACGGCGATCAGGACCTGTTCTTCGCCAGCTTCGGACCGGAGCCGAGTGTCCTTTATCGGAACGACGGAGACTTCCGTTTTGTGCGAACTACGGCCCTCGAGGACGAGACAGGACGGGCGACGGGCGGTGCTTTCGCCGACTTCGACGGCGACGGTGATCTCGATCTCCATCTTTCACGCAGCAGGGGCTTTTTTACGCCGGAGGTCGACCTGCTGCTGAGGAACGATGGTGGATTCCGGTTCACCCCGGTGGAATCTGCCGCAATATCCGAGAGCCGCCGCTCCGTTGCCAGTAGCTGGGCCGATATCGACTATGACGGCGACCTCGACCTCCTCGTTCTGCGGTATCTGGAGCCGAACCTGCTCGCGGAGAACACAGGCGAGGGAACTTTCCGGGCTGTCGATCAGGACCTTGCCGTCGCGGCCTTCTCGTCCGGTCACGGCTGGGCCGATTTCGATCTGGACGGCGACCTCGACCTTGCGGTCGCAAACTGGCAGAACCAGGACAATACGCTGTTCACCGCCAGCGGGGTCCAGGGCGGATTCCTGCGGGTACGGTTACGCCAAGCCGGCCCGAATCGGTTCGCTGTGGGAGCTTCCGTCCGTCTGGCCAGCGACACCGCGCGCGAGCGGTGGCAGCGGCGCGACGTCACCGCCGGCGGCTCCTTCCGCAGTCAGGAACCGCTGGATCTCACTTTCGGTCTCGGTGAGGCCGGGGAAGCTTCACTGGTGATCGTCCGCTGGCCCGATGGTCTGGAGGAACGATTCGAGGGTCTCGCTGCCAATCGGAGGGTTACCATCGAGCGAGGACGAGGAGTCGTCGACGAATGGGCGCCGAATCTCTGGCCGCGGCGCCACATCGCCCAGGCATACGCGGTAGTTCCTGATGGCGAGTCCGTCGAGAGCGCCGAAGAGCGCTTCCTCGAGTGGCGGCGGAAACTCGACGCGTACGGTACCGATCTGGGCGGGTTCGTCGACGCTTATATCGCGATTCGAGAACGCGGTGCAGATCCCGAAACCCTCGAACGAATCGTGCGCTTCTGGGCCGATGCCCTGCCTGACCTTTACGCGACAAGGCATATGGAGATTATCGCCCTCAGGTCCCTAGGTCTCCAGGATGCCCGGGACCGCGCCGAGCGGGATCTCATCATGGAACTCGATGAGCTGGAAGGGTTGACGGAGAGGGATCGTCGCCGGATTCGCCGGGAAGCAGAGCATCGGGAGCATCACGAACCGTGAGCAGCACCCGTATCCCTGCCCTCGTCACCATCCGCGCAGTTCGCGCAGCGCTCGTAGATCGCATCGAACACGGTCTGCCACGTCTCGCCGCCGTCTATCGAGACTTCGATCACTTGCCGCACCCGGCCGTCGGTCAGCTGCAAGAGCGTCGTGCGGTCCAGATAGCTCTTGCCGTCAGAACTCCCGACTTGGCCCTGGAAGCGAACGCTGTCGGATGATGGCGCCGGTATCAATACCTTTTCCTTGACTCCTCCGGGACGAGTCGCCGTGTCGGTGACCCATACCTGACGCCACACTCCCTCGTCATCGACGTAGAAGAGGCTCATCCCGTGACTGCCGGTCAAGGCAGACCAGTGTTCCTCGATGGCGCACCCGTTCAGCGTCTTCTCGATTCGATTGGTTCCCACCAGTCGCCCGTCAACTCTCACCTGCCAGGTGCCGACCCAGAAATCCATGCGGGCGTATCGATCCGACTCGCTGCACGTTCGGCTCGCATTCCCAGCCTCCCGAAGACGCTCGGGATTTTGCGCCGGCTCGGCGGCTGCCGCACTTCCCTGCCCGGCCGCCCAGAACGCCGCAGAGCATGCCAGCAAGAGCGCGGCAGCTCCCGTCATTCGCTTGCGGTCTGCGTCGTCCAAGTGACCATATCCAGATAATCACTGAGCGCCGCCCGGTACGAGCGGCTGTAGCGCAGCCGCGTACCATCTTTCAGCACAACGTCGCCGTCGCCGTTGCGCCCGCACTCGACCCGTCGGATGCGGTCGGCCGCCACCAGCGTCGAGCGATGGATGCGCAGGATACCTGCACGGCGCAAATCGTCCGCGAGCTCTGTCATCGTGGCGCGATGGATCAGCCGCTCCCCGCCGGCGTGCAAGACCATGTAGTCACCGGCCGCGGAAATGAAGTCGATGCTCTCTATCGGCAGCAATGTGGTCGTCTCGCCGTCGCGGACACGCAGGCAATACGGATCGGCCGGCGCACCGTCAGCTTGACCGAGCCGCTCGCGTAACCGCCGGATCGCGCAACGCAGGCGCTCCGCGGTCACCGGTTTCAGAAGATAGTCGAGCGCCGGGAGCTCGAACGCCTCGACAGCGAACTCGGCGTGGGCACTCACGAAAATGACCTCCGGACGCACGGATGGCGGCATGGCCCGCGCCAGCGCCGTACCCGCCAGCCCGGGCATGTCGATGTCCAGGAAAACGACGTCGGGCGCGAATTGCCGGATTGCCCGTGCCGCGCTCTCGCCATCGCCCGCCTCCGCGACAATCCGGATATCGGCATAAGGGGCAAGCCTGGCCCGCAGACCACGGCGTGCCAGCGGTTCGTCGTCGGCTATCAGGGCCTGCATCACGGCGTACGCCCGACCGGCAATGTCACTTGGGCCGTGTAGCCGTCAACTTCCCGGCCGGCGTCCAGGCGCGCACCGGCCCCGTAGCATGCTGCCAGCCGCTCCCTCGTCAGCCGATGGCCGACGCCGCTGCCTCCCGGACCCGGATCGGTCGCATGTCCGTCATCGTGTATACGGATCCGCAGTGTCGTCCGTTCGATTCGAGACGAGATGCTGATGGTCGTCTGGCGGTTCCTCGATCGCTGCACTCCGTAACGGACCGCATTCTCGAGCAGCGGCTGCAGAATGAGCGGCGGCACCATGACGGCCCTCGTCGCCGGCTCGATATCCCATTCCAATCTCAGGCGATCTTCGAAACGGGTTTGCTGGATGGCCAGATACAGGCCGGCAAGCTCCAGCTCTTCGGCGAGCGTGACCACCTCGCCGGGAGCCTCTTCAACCGAATGGCGCAGCAGTCGTGACAATTGATCCAGCATGGTGGCGGCACGCTCCTGCTCGCCTTCCAGCACCAGCGTAGAGATTCCGTTCAGCGTGTTGAAAAGGAAGTGGGGACTGAGGCGCTCTCGCAGGGCCGCCAGCTTCGCCTCCCGCGCCTGTCCGAGCGCCGTGGCGGCACGGATCTGCTGCACGTGCGCCTCGTGATAGTAACTGAGGCCGAAGTAGATGCCCGCCCAGGTGAGCAGAATGGAGCCGCACCAGAATGCGCTCCCGAGGTACTCGAACGGCGACGACGGTTGCCAGCCCTGCCCCTGCCCGAGCCAGTAGGCCTGTTCGCTCACGGCGGAGTACGGGACGGCGAACACCAGCGCCAGTCCCAGCGCCATCGAGACCTGGAATAGCGGGCCCCGGTCCCAGACACGGCGGAGTAACGGCCGCATCGCACTGGTCAGCGCAAATCCGGCGCCGGCGCTGGCGAAGGAAGCCCACCAGGGGGCGAGATCGTTGTCCATCAGCGCGCCGGCATAATGAACGAGAAAATACACACCCCATCCGGCCGCCTGCGCGTGCCAGAAAGCATCCTCGGCTCCCGCCCCGCGCACCAGTCGGGGCAGCTTGCCGGCCGGATTCGTCGCGGCCGATGTGGTCAGGACTCGCGAGCTCATGGGTCCAATCATACTACCGTCGTGGCGGATCCGGCGCCGGCATTCGTCCCGCCCCGGCACCGGCTCGTCGCAGGTGCTCTTGCCCGGTCCCTCATGGCGATTTAGATATCGCCGCATGCCGAAGTTCCCGATATTGGCGTTGGCTCTGGTGCTGCTGAGCCCTGGTGCCGTTGCATCGATACGATTCATGACGCCGATTACGCTGCTCGGAGCCGACCTCCGTCAGCCCCTCACCGAACCGAGGGCGGCTGTCAGCGCCGCAGACCCCGCCCACGTCGTGGTGGCGGCGATCCTCGCTCCGGCGACGCCCGAGGATGACTGGGACTGCGTCGCCTTCACCACCCGGAACGGCGGCGACAGCTGGCAGCAGCGGCGGCTCGGCATCGAGCGCTGCATCGATCCCTGGGTCGTGTTCGCCGACGAGGACACGGTGCAGTTCGCCGGCATCCGCATCTCCCGGGATCCGGGAGACGATGATCCCCTGGACCTCGTGTTCTCCCGGTCCGTCGACGGTGGCGAGAACTGGTCCGAGCCCCGTCTGGTGCGCCGGCGCTTCGAGCATCCCATCCTGCTCGTCCACCGGGATGAAGTCCTGCTCTACGGACGGCACAGCGCGCCTCGAGGAGACGATACCGCGGTACATATCCTGGAACTGGTGCGACCCGGTGTCGCAGAACCTGCCGTGCGGCAGCTCGCCGAGGCGAGTACCGCCGACTCGCGGCTGATGGGCACCGGTCTCACCGAGCACGGCGAACGCAGACTCTATGCCGGCTATTTCGATTACGGCGGGGGCAACGGGACCGGGGACCAGGGGTCGCGGCACGGCGAGGCCTGGGGCCTTGCGCTGAAGGACGGCGACGCGGCGCCGGACCCGGTTCGAATTACCGGGGCCTGCGCCGGTTCCCGGACCGAGGCGCCGCTGTTCCCCGGCTACCCGTTCCTTACCGGCGCAGCCGGCCACCTGTACCACGCCTGCATCGCACCCGATCACGCCGGGTTGCTGTTCAGCCGCTCTGCCGACGGCAAGCACTGGTCCGGCGCCATGCGACTCGACGACATGCCCGACGGCTTCCTCGCCCTCACGCCGATGCTGGCCGCTGCCGGGGACGGCGCGGTGCTGGCGGGGTGGCAGGAGCGCGATCCGGATAGCGGCTGTCAACGTCTCGTACTGCGGGCATCCGCTGACCACGGCCAGACATTCGGGCCGCCGGTCGCGCCCCGTAACGAGCCCTCGTGTCCGCTGGCCGAAGCGAACGGACGGGCGGGCAGCAGCTGGCCCGGGGGCGGCGACTATTCGGGCATCGCGGTCGATACCCGAGGCCGATTCCATGTCGTGTGGGCGGCGACGGACGGCGGACAGTACCGCATCGCCTACACCGTTATCGAGGTGATCGAGGAATGAGAATACTCACCTGCCGCACGGATCTGGCAGCCGGGCGCTGATACGTCCATGTCGGCCGCACTGTGCGTCATCGCTCTGGTCTCCGCTCCGGCCGCGTTCGAGCCGCCGCGCACGACGCCCCATCGGCTGGAAAACGTGGCCCCGCCCGAGATAGACGGCTTTCTGAACGACGAGGCATGGCGCAACGCACCGGCCATCGATGATTTTCATCAGATTCAGCCCACCGACGGCGGCGAGCCCAGCGAGCGAACCGAGGTCCGGATCGCCTACGACCGCGAGCACATTTACGTGGCACTGAAGGCCTACGACTCGGAGGTCAGGGGACTGGTAGCGAAGGGGATGATCCACGGTCAGACCTTTTTCTCCGACGACCGCTTCGAAGTCCGCTTCGATACTTTCAACGATCGCCGCAATGCCTACTTCTTCCAGATCAATCCGAATGGCATCCGCCGCGAGGCGCTCGTGGGCAATGACTATTTCATCGAGGAATGGGATACCGTCTGGCATGCCGAGGCCCGTGTTCAGGACTGGGGCTGGAGCGCCGAGATTGCGATCCCCCTGAAATCGATCGCCTTCGATCCCGGCACGACCACGTGGGGACTGAATTTCTCCCGCGTCTACCCGCGCCGCGGCGAGGAGATGTCCTGGTCGTCCCGGGAGCGGAACCTGGCACCCGCGGTGGCGGGTTACGCCGATGGCCTGGTGGCGCTGGACCAGGGCGTCGGTCTCGAACTGGTGCCCTCCGTGACCGCGACGTGGCGAGACACGCTGGACAGTGACCCGGGTTTCGATTTCGATCCTTCGCTTACCGGCTTCTACAACATCACACCCTTCCTCACTGCGGGGCTCACCTTCAATACCGACTTTTCGGCTACGGAGGTCGACGAGCAACGGGTGAATCTCACCCGGTTCTCCCTTTTCTTTCCCGAGAAACGGGACTTTTTCCTGCGCGACGCCAGCATCTTCGAATTCGGTAATCTCGACGTGAACGGACGGCCGTTCTTCTCGCGCCGTATCGGTCTCGATGCGGGCGGCAGGCCCCTCGACATCGATGCCGGCGCGAAACTTTCGGGACGTGCCGGGGCATGGAACCTGGGAGCGCTCGCCATCCGTCAGCAGCCGGGACAGCCCGATGCCGACGCCACCCTGTTCGTCGGCCGTGCCACACGCAACATCTTCGGGGAATCGGAAGTCGGAATCATTGCCACGCACGGTGATCCGATCAGCGCTGCCGGCAACAGTCTGGTCGGGACCGATTTCTCCTACCGGAGTACCGCGTTTCTCGGCGACCGACGGTTCCAGGCGGACGCCTGGTACCAACGCTCGAACACTGCCGGTATCGACGACGACGAACAGGCCTTCGGTCTGCGTCTCGATTACCCCAACGATCGCATCGAGGCATTCGTCGACTGGCGGCGCCTGGAAGAGAATTTCAACCCGGGCCTCGGCTTCGCCAATCGCCGGGGAGTGGACCAGATAGACACCCAGTGGCGCTATCGTCACCGTATGAACGGCGGCTTCTGGCAGTGGCTGGGCATGCGGGCGCAGTTGTTCCGGAGCGACCGCATCAGCGGAGGCTTGCAGAGCGAGGCCTGGTTCCTGAATCTCTTCGAAGGATTCTCGAGCGGCAACGATTTCTTCACGATATTCGTCGGACAGGAGACCGAGGGTCTGGAAGAGCCTTTCGAGATCATCGAGGGCATCACGGTGCCAGCGGGGCGATATTCAGCCGACCGTTATGGCTTCTTCGTCGAGACCGGACGGCAGCGACCCGTAGCGCTGACCCTCGAAGTCGTGGACGGCGAATTCCTTGACGGCGAGTCGACGCTGATCGCGCCCACAATGGAATGGCGGCCGAGCCGACACGTCATGGCCAGCCTCGGCTGGCAGGAGGACCGCATCCGCTTGCAAACTGGCAGTTTCACCAGCCGCGTGGTGCGTGGGCGGTTGAATGTCGCGTTCAGCCCGGAGTGGGCTTGGCTGAATCTCATTCAAGGTGACAACATCACGGATACCGTCAGCCTGAACAGTCGGCTCCGTTTCGAACCTCGCGCCGGGTGGCGGTTCTTCCTCGTCCTGAATCAGAGTTGGGACAACGAGACGCGCCGAACCCGCGACCTATCGGTCGCTCTGAAAGCGGTCGTCAATCTGCGTCTATGACGGGAAAGGAAGGGGTTGATGTCGAATACAACCCTCAAGTGCTGAAGTCGCGGCGCCGTTCTTTCTCTGTCAGGATGCTCTTCTCTCGGTCCTTCGTGCCCCGATAGCGCATTAGTCTCAACGCATCCTGCACGAAGGCGCTGACCGACTTACCTTCAGTTTCGACGATATCTTCGATCTGCTCCGCCAGGTCCGGTGGAAGCGAAGGCGATGCGCGTTGTTCAGTCAATCGATGAGCCGATCCGAACCGGCCTGTGCTATGACGAGAAGTGGCGCGGTGACGATCGCGGGCTGATCGCTTGCTGGGAGGCGGGCCTTGCCCCAGGTTTCACGTTCACCAAGATAAGGTGAGCAAGTGACCCCGGAGCGTCATCCAAGCTCGCTCTCGGATGTATGATCGTCATTTCGTCCTGTCGGGCGACAGCCTTTCCGCGGCCGTTCCAGAGAGGGACCCTGCATGAATAACCGGTACTCGAATCTTGGCGAATAAAGTTCCTCCGTCTGCTCAGACCCGATTCTGGCTGCCGTCGAATGCAGCGCGCCTGCAGGCATGGGGCAGCAGCCCGCTCAGGACTCTCCTGAGGATGCTCGAAATCCGCCCTTTCCGTGCCGTGTTGTTCTTGCTCGTTTTCGCCTTCAAGACATCACCGGTGCTGCTATTCCCGTTGTTCGTCGAACACGTCATCGAGACGTTGTCGAATGCGGATGAGGCGTCACTCAATGCCATTCTCTGGCCTGCTCTGGGGCTCATCGCGCTGCAGCTCCTGAACATTCCGGGCCACACCTTGTTCACCCAGCTCATCTCGGCACATATTCGCGACGCCGAGCAGCAGCTGCGGTCTCTGCTGATTCGCCACCTGCAGTACCTGACGATGAGTTTTCACTACCGAGCGCAGTCCGGTGAGCTGCAGGCCAAGGTCCTGCGTGATGTCGAGCAGGTCGAGAATCTGACGCGCCTGATACTCAATCGAGGCTTTCAGATAATCTTTACGCTCGTCTTCGCCGTTGTCGTCACCTGGGTCAAGGAGCCGGTCGTGCTCCTTTTCTACGTCGTGGCAGCGCCTCTTTCCGTTTTCATCATCCAGGCATTCAGGCAACGACTGAGCGAACGGAATTACCATTTCCGCAGGGAAATGGAACAGATGTCGGCCTCGGTCAGCGAAATGCTCGACATGATACCGGTCACGAAAGCTCACGGTCTCGAGCAGCACGAGATCGACCGGGTCGAAAAGAACCTGGATCAGATACGTGACAGGGGATTCCGACTCGATCGATTGAACGCGGTATTCGAGTCTTCCGCGTTCATGACTTTGCAGATCACACAGGTTATTTGCCTGATCTTTACCGGCTCACTTGCACTCAATGGTTTGATTACCGTCGCGGAGCTCGTTCTGTACCAGACCCTTTTCGGGCTGATCGTTCAATGCGTCTCCGAAATCCTCGGCATCGTGCCGCAGATCAGCAAGGGCATGACGTCGCTGCGGAGCCTGGGTGACATTCTGTCTGAGCAGGAACTCGAGTCCGGCGAGGGAAAACTGAAACTCAAGCAGACGGAAGGCCGCATCCGTTTCGAGAACGTCAGCTACTCTTACGGCGACGGATGGGCAGTGAAGAACCTGAGCTTCGATGCGGAGCCAGGGGCGTGCACTGCCTTCGTCGGCGAGTCGGGCGCCGGTAAGTCCACGGTCATGAATCTGATCATCGGTTTTTTCCATCCGCAGCGCGGGCGGATCCTCATCGACGGCCACGATCAGCGGGAACTGGATCTGCAGGTCTGGCGGCAGAACCTCGCCGTGGTTTCGCAGAACGTACTTCTTTTCTCGGGTACGCTTCGGGAGAACATCTGTTACGGCGTTTCGGATATCGACAACGAGAGGCTCCGCAGGATAGTGGAAGCGGCGCGCCTCGAAAGTGTCGTTGCGGAGCTCCCGCAGGGTCTCGAGACGCCTATAGGTGAAAACGGAGTTCGTCTCTCCGGCGGCCAGCGTCAGCGTATCGCGATTGCCCGCGCCTTGATCCGGGATCCCCGGGTGATCATTCTCGACGAAGCCACCTCGGCGCTCGATGTCGTCAGTGAGCAGGCGGTGCAGGCCGCTATCGATAATCTGATTTCGGGCCGGACGACATTCATCGTCGCGCATCGTCTTTCCACCATTCGACATGCCGACCGGATACTCGTCATGAGAGATGGTCAGGCCGTGGAGAGCGGTACGCCCGAGTCACTCATGAGCGAAGCCGGCGAGTTCGCACGCCTGAAGGCCCTGCAGTAGCCGTCGGCAGAATTCACTTGAGCGTGAAGCGCTCCCGCAAGAAACGGGCGATGCCCTCTTCATCATGGTGGCCGATCACGGCCGTGGCGGCGGATTTGATCCGCTCGTTGGCATTTGCCGGGGCATAACACTCATCGGCCGCCTCGAACATGCTGAGGTCGTTGTCGCTGTCACCGAAACAAATCACCCGCTCGAGGCCCAGGAGGTCCTTCAGCGTCCGGATGGCACCACCCTTGCTGGCATGGCTGTGATGAATGTCCAGCCAGCGCCACTGGTCGCCTTCCAGCGCGACCCCGGAGTAAGCCACGAGGTGGGGCTCGTCTTCTATGCTCGCGACGACAGCGGCGATGGCATTTGCCTCGCCGATCGCATTCACGTGAGTCACGGTTGCGTCCGGCGGCAGCTCGTCCAGTGCGCGTACGGCCAGCTGCGCTTCCATGCCCACGTGGGCGATCAGCTCGCGCTCTATCGGAGTCAGGGTCGGCGGATGGTATAGAGTGCCCTCGTTGCCATCTTCCAGAGTGAACACAAACGGGGTCAGACCCTGTTTCATGCTGGCGCTCGTGACGTGCTCCAGCTCGGCAGGCGTCAGCGTCGCGACGCTCGCCAGGTGCCGGGTATCGGGGTGCCAGATCACCACACCATTCTTGTAGGCCTGGGGCAGCCTGAAACTGTGACCCTCGAGCACCGCCCGGGCGCCGTGCAGCGTGCGCCCCGTGGCGACCGTATACGCAATCTCCCGCTCGGCCAGGAGCTGCAGCGTCTCCCTGGTGAAGTCCGAAATCACTGAAGCCCGGTTGAGCAGCGTCCCGTCGAGGTCGAAAACAACGAGTTCCATCTTTAAATCATCTGGCCGGTCGGGTTGAGTGCGTTGCCAGCAATTCTGTCCGGTCCAGGAGCATTTTAATCTAACGTCCGTTACCGTGCCGCATATGCGTGAAGGCCGAAAGGTTGGGCGGTGTCGAGCCCGGCGCCGCGTGGCGGGGACTCAGCTACACTGTCGGCTATCTATCGGTCGCGCCGCAAACCATCACGTCCGACCCGAGCCCTCTGTCGACGATCCCCTGGCGCTGCACTGGTGCTAAAGTCCCCGCGAACCAGGCAGAGAGAGACTGACGGCGAACCGTATGAATGAAGAGATCGAGGCTGACGGCCTGCCGCCGGACCGCCAGGCAGGCGTCTGCCTGCACATCACCTCCCTGCCGGGCCGCTTCGGCATCGGCGAGATCGGCCGTGAGGCGCTCGGCTTCGTGGACACACTGCGGCGCATGCAGCTCGGAGTCTGGCAGTTTCTGCCCACCGGCCCCACTGCCTACGGCGATTCGCCCTACCAGCCGCTGTCCACGTTCGCCGGCAACGAGATGATGATCGGCACCGGCGACCTGCTGGCGTCAGGACTGCTCCGTCCCGCCGAAGCCGCTGCTCTCGAGGCGCTGCCACAGCACACCGTCGACTATGGCGCGCTGATCCCGCTGAAAACGGTGCTGCTGCGGACGGCTGCGGACCGCTTCGACCGGGTCGCGGACAGCGCCCTGAAATCGGCACGGGATGATTTCTGCGAGCGGAACGACTCCGCATGGCTGCGCGACTATGCGCGCTACCGCATCCTAAAGTCGCGGCACGGAGAGCGGCCGTGGCCGGAATGGGAGCCGCGCTACGTGCATCGAGAGGCCGCGGCGCTGGCGCGGATCGAGGCGGACGCCGGTGCCGAGATCGATGCGATCAGGACGATCCAGTTCCTCTTCCATCACCAGTGGCACCGCCTCCGACGCTATGCCAACGAACAGGGCATCCGCCTGTTCGGCGATATGCCGATCTATATCGCACTCGACAGCGCCGACGCCTGGGCGAACCGGGACCTGCTGCAGGTTGACAGCGATGGCCGGCCCGAATTCGTGGCCGGCGTTCCGCCCGACTACTTCAGCGCCGACGGCCAGCTGTGGGGCAACCCCCTCTACGACTGGGAGAAGCACGCCGCCTCGGGCTATCGCTGGTGGATCGAGCGCCTGCAGGCCTCCCTCCAACTCGCCGACCTGGTGCGCATCGACCATTTCCGTGGTTTCGAGGCGTACTGGTCGGTGCCGGCCGGGGCGGAGACCGCCCGTGAGGGCACCTGGCTTCCCGGTCCCGGCGACGGGATCTTCGAGGCGATCCGGCGGGAACTCGGCGAGCTGCCGATCGTCGCGGAAAACCTCGGCATCATCACGCCCGAGGTCGAGGCGCTGCGGGAGCGTCACAATCTGCCGGGGATGATCGTGCTGCAGTTCGCCGTCGCGGACCCGGATTTCGCGCTGCACGAGGTGCCGCCGGACTGCGTCTGCTACACCGGCACGCACGACAACGATACGACCCGCGGCTGGTTCACCGGCAGCCCGGACGACCTCCGCTCGCCGGAGGAGATAGAGCGCACCCGCCGGGCCGCGCTGGAGATCACCGGCGGCACGCCGGAGACGATCCACCATGACCTCATCCGCGCCGCATTCTCCACGCAGGCCGGACTGGCGATCGCACTGATGCAGGACTATCTCGGCCTCGGCTCCGAGGCGAGGATCAACACGCCAGGCACCTCGGCCGGCAACTGGCGCTGGCGGCTGGATGCCGCGCACGTGACGGAGCCTTTCCTCGACCACATGGCGGTCCTGGTGGACGCTTCGCAGCGCACCCCGCCCCGCCAGGGCGGCTAATTGCGACGACCGTCCCGAAATCGCCCGGCCGATCTGGCAAACTAGCGGCTGAACTCGACACCGGAAGAGGCCCGCACCGTGGCCGACATGCAGATTTACGATGACGCGCGTTTCGTCAGCCGCCTGACGCGGGAGACGCTTGCGCTGGTCCTGGCCGGCGGCCAGGGCTCCCGGCTGCATGAGCTGACCGCCTGGCGGGCGAAGCCGGCGCTGCACTTCGGCGGCAAGTACCGCATCATCGACTTCCCGCTGTCCAACTGCCTGAACTCCGGCATCCGCCGCATCGGCGTGCTCACCCAGTACAAGGCCCACTCCCTGATCAGCCACCTGGTGCAGGGCTGGTCGTGGATGAACGCCGGCGCGGCCAGTCAGGAATTCGTGGAGATCCTGCCCGCCTCGCAGCGCGTGGGCGGCGAGTGGTACAAGGGCACGGCCGACGCCGTCTACCAGAACCTCGACATCATCCGCACACACGAGCCCCGCTACGTCCTGATCCTGGCGGGCGACCATATCTACAAGATGGACTACGGCAGCTTCCTTGCCGCGCATGCGGAGTTCGGCGCCGATATGACCATCTGCTGCCTCGAGGTGCCCATCGAGGAAGCGGCCGGTCAGTTCGGCGTGATGACGGTGGACGAGACCGGCCGCATCATCGGCTTCGACGAGAAGCCGGAGGAACCGAACCCCATCCCCGGCAAGCCCGGTCTGTGCCTCGCGTCGATGGGGAACTACGTTTTCAACACGAGCTTCCTCTACGAGCAGGTCATCAAGGATGCCGATACCGCGACCTCGGCCCACGATTTCGGTCGCAATATCATCCCGTCGGTGATCAGGGACTACCGGATCTATGCCTACGCCTTCCGTGACGCGGAGACCGGCGAACAGGCTTACTGGCGGGACGTCGGGACCCTGCAGGCCTTCTGGGAGGCCAACATGGAGCTGGTCTCGGTTTCACCGCAACTCAATCTCTACGACAAGACCTGGCCGGTGCTGACGCACCAGGCCCAGTTGCCGCCGGCCAAGTCCGTGTTCGACGATGCCACACGCCGCGGCGAGGCCATCAATTCCATGGTCTCCGGCGGTTGCATCGTCTCCGGCGCTCATGTGGCCAACACGCTGCTGTTCTCGCGGGTCACGGTCAATTCCTACAGCAGTGTTACCGACTCGGTCGTACTGCCGGACGTCGAGATCGGCGAGAACTGCCGCATCCACCGGGCGATTATCGATCGCGGCGCGAAGATTCCAGACGGCACGATCGTCGGCGAGGACCCGGAAGCGGACCGCGCCCGCGGCTTCCGCGTGACGAAGACGGGCATCACCCTGGTCACGCCGGACATGCTGGGACAGTACCTGCATTTCACGCGCTAGCAGCAGACAGGGTCTCCGGCATAGGCACGAAGCACGTCATTTTCCTCGCAGCCGAGAACGGCGCTCTGCCTGGCGGCAAGGTCGGCGGTGTGGGCGACGTCGTCCGCGACCTGCCGGCGGCGCTCGCGGAGTTCGGCTGGCAGGCGACCGTGCTGACGCCCTCGTACGGCGTCTTCTCGTCCCTGCCCGGGGCGCGGCACATCGGTTCGCTGGAAGTCCGGTTCGCCGGCCGAAGCGAGACGGTGGATGTCCACGAAGCCGTCCCGTCCGAAGGCGGTGTACGCCAGCTGGTATTCGAACATCCGCTCTTCAGCGCCGGCGGCGTCGGCCGGATCTACTGCGACCAGGAGGACGACGGCCCCTTCGCGACGGATGCGACCCGGTTCGCGCTCCTGGGCGCCGTCGCGGCACGGTGGATCCGCGACCTCGAGACGGCGCCCGACGTGCTGCATCTGCACGACTGGCATGCCGCCTTCTATTGTCTGTTCCGGAGTTTCGCACCCGATTACGAAGCGCTCGCGGCCATCCGGACGGTGTTCACCATCCATAACCTCTCCTACCAGGGCACACGGCCGCTGGACGGCCACGCATCGTCTCTCGCCGCCTGGTTCCCGGATCTCGATGTCGATCCGGCGGTCGTCGGCGACCCGCACAGCCCCGGCTGCATGAACCCGATGGCGCTCGCCATCCGCACCTGCGACCGCATCAGCACCGTATCGCCCACGTACGCGCGCGAAATCCTCGAGCCGAGCGATCCGGCACGCGGCTTCGTCGGCGGGGAGGGTCTGGAGCGCCAGCTGGGTAATGCCGCACGGGGAGGACGGCTCGTCGGCATCCTGAACGGCTGCGACTACAGCGGCGTGCCGGGCCACCGCCCCGACTGGCAGGACCTGGCCGGCCTGGCGGCCTGGCAGGTGAACGTCTGGCGTGACGACGCACCGGAGGACGCGGCTCACCGCAGCGCGCGCGATCGAGCGCTGGCGCTGCCGAAGCAAAGACCCGAACACGTCCTCGTCAGCATCGGCCGGCTCGTGCGGCAGAAAGTCAGCCTCTTCCTCGAAGAACTCGAGGACGGCCGAACCGCGCTGGAACACCTCCTGGATACGCTCGGGCCCCGCGGAATCCTCATCATGCTCGGCAGCGGGGAACCGACGTACGAACGGCGCTTGACCGCGATCGCACAACAGCGCGAGCAGCTGCTGTTCCTGCGCGGCTACTCGGAGATGCTCTCGGAGGCGCTTTATCTCGGTGGCGACCTGTTCCTGATGCCCTCGAGCTTCGAGCCCTGCGGGATCAGTCAGATGCTGGCGATGCGCGCCGCGCAGCCGGTGGTGGCGCACGCGACGGGCGGTCTCTGTGACACCATCGAGGACGATCGCACCGGCTTCCTCTTCTCGGGCACGACCTCCCGCGCCCAGGCGGCCGCTTTCGTCGCCAGGGTGGAACAGGCGCTCGAACTGAAATCGAACGATAAAGCGGAATGGGAGAACCTGCGCATCCGCGCGGCGTCGAAGAAATTCGACTGGGCGAGTTCCGCACGTGCCACCATCGCCAGGCTCTATGAACCGCAGGACTGAAACAGACCGCCTGCTGGCCGCCATCTCGGCCGTAGCCGACGGACGCTACCACGATCCGTTCTCGATACTCGGGGTACACCGGACAGGTAACCTGCGCGTCGTCCGGACCCTCCAGCCCCATGCCCGGGAGATCGAGCTGGTCGACGGCGAAGGCGGCCATCTGGCCGCCATGGAACGCGTTGGCTCGTCCGGACTCTTCACCGCGCCGCTGCCGGCGCGCAAGCGCCGGTACCGGCTGCGGATCACGACCCAGGAGAACGAGACCTGCGAGATCGAGGACCCCTATCGGTTCCCGACGACCCTGGGCGAGATGGACCTGTACCTGTTGGGGGAAGGTTCCGACCGGAAGATCTACCAGAAGCTCGGAGCGCAGCTCCGCGAGATCGAAGGCGTCGCCGGCACGCGATTCGCGGTCTGGGCGCCGAATGCGTCCCGCGTAAGCGTGGTGGGCGACTTCAATGGCTGGGACGGGCGCCGGCACATGATGCGGCTGCATCCCGCCAACGGAATCTGGGAGGTCTTCGTTCCCGGCGTCGGCCAGGGGGCGCGCTACAAGTACGAGTTGCTCGATCGGGACGGCCGCCTGCTGCCGCTCAAGACGGACCCCTTCGCCCGCTATCACGAGCCGCCGCCGGGCAACGCCGGGATCGTCTACCGTAGCGACTACGACTGGCAGGACGAAGACTGGATGGGCGCCCGCTCGATGACACCCGATCTGGCGCAGCCGCTCGCCGTCTACGAGGTGCACCCGGGCTCCTGGCGCCGAAGAGGCGAGGACGGCCAGCGCTATCTCGGCTTCCGCGAACTCGCCGACGAGCTGATCGACTACGTGACGGACATGGGCTTCACCCATATCGAATTCCTGCCGGTTACCGAGCACCCGTTCGACGGCTCCTGGGGCTACCAGCCCATCGGGCTGTTCGCGCCGACGCAGCGCTTCGGCGAACCCGACGATTTCCGCTACCTGGTGGACCGCTGTCACGCCGCCGGCATCGGCGTCATCGTCGACTGGGTACCCGCGCATTTCCCGAAGGACGAGCACGGGCTCCGCCGCTTCGACGGGACGGCGCTGTACGAGCACGAGGACCCGCGCAAGGGAGAGCACGCCGACTGGGGAACGCTGATCTTCAACTTCGGCCGGCGCGAGGTCGTGAACTATCTCATCGGCAGCGCCCTGTACTGGATCGACGAATTCCACATCGACGGCATCCGCGTGGACGCCGTCGCCTCCATGCTCTATCTCGATTATTCCCGCGAGGACGGCGAGTGGGTGCCGAACGAGCTCGGCGGCAACGAGAATCTGGAGGCCGTGGACTTCCTGCGCAGATTCAACACGGAGGTCCATGCGCACGGCGCCGTGTCCTTCGCGGAGGAGTCCACGGCGTGGCCCGGCGTCTCGCGGCCGGTCGAGGCCGGCGGGCTCGGTTTCACCTACAAATGGAACATGGGCTGGATGAACGACACGCTGGCCTACATGTCCGAGGACCCGGTGCATCGCCGCCACCATCACGACAAGATGACTTTCGGACTGGTCTACGCCTTCAACGAGAATTTCGTGCTGCCGCTGTCCCACGACGAGGTGGTACACGGCAAACGCTCCATACTCGGCCGCATGCCCGGCGACGAGTGGCAGCGCTTCGCCAACCTGCGCGCCTACTACGCCACCATGTATGCGCATCCCGGCAAGAAACTGCTCTTCATGGGCGACGAGATCGCCCAGTATGCCGAGTGGAACCACGACCGTTCGCTGGACTGGCACCTCCTCGATTACCCGATGCACCAGGGCATCCAGCGAATGATGCGTGAACTTAACGCGCTGTACCGGCGCACGCCGGCGCTGCACCAGATCGACTTCGAGCCCGCGGGCTTCGAGTGGATCGCCTGGGACGATCGGGACAATAGCATCTTCTCCTGGATTCGCCGGGACCGTTCGGGCGGGTTCGTGATCTGCGTCGCCAACATGACGCCCGTCGTCCGCCAGGACTACCGGGTCGGCGTACCCGAAGCCGGGCGCTACGAAGAACTCCTGAACACCGACGAGACACGCTACGGCGGCTCGGGTTTGCATAATCCCGCGCAGGACGCCGAGGCCTTCGGCAGCCACGGTCGGGATTACAGCCTCCGCTTGACGCTGCCCGCCCTGGCAACGCTTATACTCGGGCCTTTCACCCGGAATTCCTGACGGAGATTCATGATGTCTGCACGTTCCGACGAAACGGTCGGCATCGGCGAGATCGAGCTGCTGCAAACGCCCGCGCTGCCGATGACCGCCGATGCGATCCTCCGGGATTTCACGCATTATTTCGGCCATACGCTCGGCCGGCGCACCATCCGCACACAGGCGCCGTATCTGTACCAGGCGGTGGTCTTCGCCGCGCGCGACCGGCTGATGGAGCGCTGGGGCCGGACCCGCATGGCGATGGAGCGCGATCAGGTGCGTCGTTGCAGCTACCTGTCCCTGGAGTTCCTGATGGGGCGCCTGTTGCGCAACGCGCTCCTTAATCTCGGCATCGAGAAGGAGACGGCGGAAGCGCTGAACCGCATCGGCCTCGATCTGGAGGACGTGTACGAGCGCGAGCTCGACGCGGGCCTAGGCAACGGCGGACTGGGCCGGCTGGCCGCATGCTTCATGGACAGCTGCGCGACGCTGGGGCTGCCGGTGCTGGGCTACGGCATCCGTTACCGCTACGGCATGTTCCACCAGCAGATCGAGGACGGCTTCCAGGTGGAGGAGCCGGATCCGTGGCTCCGGCAGGGCTTCCCGTGGGAGGTCGAGCGCTTCGAGTTCGCCCAGACCGTCCGTTTCGGCGGCCGCACCGAGAGCCATACCGATGCCGCCGGGCGCACACGCTACCGCTGGGTGGACACTCACGACGTCCTCGCAATTCCCTTCGACGTGCCTGTGCCCGGCTACCGCAACGACGTCGTCAACACCCTGCGCCTGTGGTCCGCCGCGGCCACCGACGAATTCGACCTCGAAGAGTTCAACGCGGGCAGCTATACCCGGGCCGTGGCCACCAAGAACGAGGCCGAGAACATCACGATGGTGCTCTACCCGAACGCCGCGTCGGAGAACGGCCAGGAACTCAGGCTGCGCCAGCAGTACCTCCTGGCCTCGGCGAGCCTGCAGGACATGCTGCGCTACCACACTTATCAACATGGCAACGACGTGAGCGAGTTCGCGGCCAGGAACTGCATCCAGCTGAACGACACGCACCCCGCCATCGCCGTCGCCGAACTGATGCGGCTCCTGCTCGACGAGTTCGATCTCGACTGGGACGAGGCCTGGGCCATTACCCGCAAGACGATGGCCTATACCAATCACACGCTTCTGCCGGAAGCCCTCGAGATGTGGCCGGTGTCGATGTTCCGCCGGTTGCTGCCGCGGCTGCTCGACATCATCTACGAGATCAATGCCCGGCACATCGGTGAGATCAGCCGGCGCTGGCCGGGCGACAACGACCGCGTCGCCCGAATGTCGCTGATCCAGGAAGGCGGCGAGCCGATGATACGCATGGCCTACCTCGCCATCGTCGGCAGCTACTCGGTGAACGGCGTTGCGGAACTCCATTCCCGGCTCCTGGCCGACGGGCTGTTCCGCGACTTCGCCGAACTCTGGCCGTCGAGATTCAACAACAAGACCAACGGCGTCACCCAGCGCCGCTGGCTGGCCGCCTGCAACCCGGACCTTGCGGAGCTCATCAGCGGGCGCATCGGCTCCGGCTGGGTGACCGACCTCGACCAGCTCGCGATGCTGCGCGACTCCGCCGACGATGCCGAGTTCCAGGCCGAGTGGCGCCGCGTGAAGCTCGGCAACAAGCTCCGTCTGGCCAACGAGATCGCCGAAAAGACCGGGCTCACGCTCGGCACGGAGATGCTGTTCGACGTCCAGGTAAAGCGCATCCACGAATACAAGCGCCAGTTGCTGAACGTGCTGCACGCCGTGCACCTCTACGACCGCATCCGCCGCGGCGATGCCGACGACATGGTGCCGCGGGCGATCATCATCGGCGGCAAGGCAGCGCCGGGCTACGTGATGGCCAAGAGCATCATCAAGTGCATCAACAACGTCGCCCGGGTCATCAACAGCGACCCGGACGTGGCGGACCGCCTGCGTGTTCTGTTCTACCCGGACTACAACGTCTCGGCGATGGAGCTGATCTGCCCCGCGGCCGAGCTGTCGGAGCAGATCTCGACCGCGGGCAAGGAGGCCTCGGGCACGGGCAACATGAAGTTCATGATGAACGGCGCGATCACCATCGGCACGCTGGACGGGGCGAACGTCGAGATCCGCGAGGCGGTCGGGAAAGACAACTTCTTCCTGTTCGGGCATACCGTGGACGAGATCCGCGAGCTGCGGCAACACTACGATCCCCAGGCCGTTATCGCGGCCGACGAGGACTTCCGGCGCGTCATGCACCTGTTCGACAGCGGGCACTTCAGCCGCTTCGAGCCGGGCGTGCTAGACGGCGTGATTGCGTCCATACGCGAGCCCGCCGACCCCTGGTTCACGGCGGCGGACTTCCGCAGCTTCCTCGACACCCAGGCGGCAGTGGAAGCCGCCTATCGGGATACGGCCGGATGGACGCGCATGTCCATCCTCAATACTGCGAGCTCCGGGCGCTTCTCCACGGACCGGACCATGCGCGATTACAACGAAGAGATCTGGAAGCTCGATCCGGTGCGGCTCGACCGGCGATGAGTCGGCCGACGATCCGGCGCGGCAACGCCGATGCGCTCGGCGCGAGCGTCGACGCGGACGGCGTCAACTTTGCGCTGTTCAGTTCGCAGGCCTCCGCCGTCGAGCTCTGTCTGCTGGACGAGCGCGGACGGACGACGGCCTCCTGCCATCTGCCCGGGCGCGAGGGCGACATCTGGCACGGCTATCTCCCCCGAGCGCGCTCCGGCCAGCGCTACGGCTACCGGGTCCATGGCGTCTGGCAACCGGAACAAGGCCTGCGCTGCAACCCGCACAAGCTGCTGCTGGACCCCTACGCCCGCGAGGTTGCCGGTCGGCTCGAATGGCACCCGTCGGTCTTCGGCCACGTGCCCGGCCATCCGGAAAAGATGAGCGTCGCCGACAGCGCGGGCCGGGTGCCGGTCGGGGTCGTGCGCGGCGGCATTGAGCCGCCGGCTGCGGGCCCGGCCCTGCCCTGGGCGGAGACCATCTTCTACGAACTGAACGTCCGCGGCTACACGATGCGCCATCCGGCGCTGGACGAGTCCGTGCGTGGCCGGTTCTGCGGCCTGCGCCATGCGGAGGTACTCGCCTATTTGCGTGCGCTCGGCGTGACCTCGATCGAGCTGATGCCCGTGCACGCCTTCGTCGACGAGGCGCATCTCGCCGAGCGCGGGCTCAGGAACTTCTGGGGCTACAACCCGGTGGCCTTCTTCGCACCGGAGCCTCGCTACGCCCGGCACGACCCGGTCATCGAGTTCCGCGACATGGTGGACGCCCTGCACGACGCGGGCTTCGAAGTCATCCTCGACGTCGTCTACAACCATACGGGCGAAGGCGATGCGCTGGGTCCCACCCTGGGTTTCCGGGGCATCGACAACCTGGCCTACTACAGCACCGAGCCGGACGATCCGTCCGTCTACATCAACGATACCGGCTGCGGTAACACGCTCAACGCCGACCACCCGGCGACCCGCAGGCTCGTGATCGACAGCCTCAGCTACTGGCATCGCACGATGGGCGTCGACGGCTTCCGTTTCGACCTCGCACCGGTTCTCGGAAGGCACGATCACGGTTTCTCCTCCGGCCACCCGCTGCTCGCGGAAATCGGCGAGCATCCCGATCTAGCCGACGCAAAACTCATTGCCGAGCCCTGGGACCCCGGCCCGGGCGGCTACCAGCTGGGTGCCTTTCCCGCGCGCTGGGCGGAGTGGAACGATCAGTACCGGGACGCCGCGCGTCGGTTCTGGCGGGGTGACCACGGCGCCGGCGCAGACCTGGCCCGCGGTCTCCGCGGCTCGGCCGAGATATTCGAGCCATCGGGCCGCAAACCGGTCGCCAGCGTCAACCTCGTGACCAGCCACGACGGGTTCACGCTGGCCGACGTCGTGGCCTACGACCAGCGCCACAACGAGGCCAACGGCGAGAACAACCGGGACGGCCATGCGCACAACTTCAGCCACAATCACGGCGTGGAGGGCCCGACGGACGACCCGGCCATCACCGCGGTCCGGCGGCGTCAGCGCCTGAACCTGCTGGCCACCCTGCTGTTCGCTCAGGGCACGCCCTTGCTGCTGTCCGGCGACGAGTTCGGCAACTCGCAGCAGGGCAACAACAACGCCTATGCGCAGGACAACCCGGTGGGCTGGGTCGACTGGTCGGGACTCGACGAAGATCCCGCATTCCACGCCGCCGTCCGGCGGCTGATCGAGCTCAGGAAGGCGAGCCCCCTCCTGCATCTGCCCGCATACGTGCATGGCCATCTCGCCATCGACGGCCGTGACGTCCGCATCGACTGGCAACAGCCTTGCGGCGAACCGATGACCAGTGACGACTGGCACCGCCTGCAGGCCTTTGCCCTGTGGCTCCGGGAGACGAGAGACGGAGCGGATGTGAGCGCCGCGGCGCTGCTGGTGAACGGCACGGACAGCGCGACGCACTTCGAACTGCCGGTTCCCGTGGGGGGCGCCGGCGGCGTGGAGATCGCCTTCACGAGCGCCGCCGATCTGTCGCAGGACGGGCGCACGCTGAGACTCCCGGCGCGGAGTTCGGCCTGGCTTCGAACAACGGCGCTCATAGACCGGTAAATGCCGCCGACGAACAGGGAGACACCATGGAGGATGCTTTCCGGCCTCTGACATTCGCCAGCGGCGCGCGGATGGAGAATCGCTTCGCGCTGGCCCCGCTGACCAACCTGCAGAGCCACGAAAACGGGCGCCTGTCCGACGACGAGTACCGCTGGCTGACGCTGCGGGCCGCGGGCGGCTTCGGCCTTACCATGACCTGCGCCGCCCACGTGCAGGCCATCGGCAAGGGCTTCCCGGGCCAGCTCGGCTGCCACTCCGACGACCATCTGGAGGGATTGTCCAGGCTCGCCGCCGGAATCCGGGCCCACCACAGTCTGGCGGTGGTGCAGCTGCATCACGCCGGCATGCGCTCCCCGGCAGAGCTGATCGACACGCAGCCGGTGTGCCCGTCCGAAAACGAGGAGACCGGCGCACGGGCCCTGACCACGGCCGAGGTCGAACAGCTGGCGGAAGATTTCACCGCCGCGGCCGAGCGCGCCGAGCAGGCGGGTTTCGACGGAGTGGAGCTCCACGGGGCGCACGGCTACATCCTGTGTCAGTTCCTCTCCCCGACCATCAACCGCCGCACGGACCGTTACGGCGGCTCGGCGGAGAACCGGGTGCGCATCATCCTCGACATCATTCGCGGCATCCGCGACCGCTGCCGGCCGGATTTTCTGCTCGGCATCCGCCTCTCGCCCGAACGATTCGACCTCCGGCTGGCGGAAATACGCGAACTCGCGGCGCTGCTGATGCGCGAAGGGCGAGTGGATTTCATCGACCTCTCGCTATGGAACGTCGCCAAGGAACCCGAGGAGGAGGAGTTCCGCGGCCGCTCCCTGCTCTCGGTCTTCACCGAGCTCGAGCGCGGCGAGGTGCGGCTGGGCGCCGCCGGCAAGCTGCGCACGCCGGCCGACGTGCGGGCCTGCCTCGATGCCGGCACGGATTTCGTGCTGCTCGGACGTGCCGCGATACTGCAGCACGACTTCCCGGAGCGCATGCGCGCCGATGCCGGTTTCGAACCGGTGCGTACGCCGGTCAGCGAGGAATACCTCCGCTCCGAGGGGCTCGGCGAGGCATTCATCGAGTACATGTCGCGCTGGAAGGGCTTCGTCGGGTAACCTTTACCCCTATCCTGTTGCCGTGGCTCGCGGGGGAGGCAGCATGCGACGCCTGAGTCTGACCGATACCGGCTTCCTCATTGCGGAGAACCGGCAGGTGCCGATGCACGTCGCCGGCCTGCACCTGTTCACGCTGCCGGACGATGCGGACGAACACCGGTTCCTGCATTCGCTGGCGGAAAACCTCCGGGCGACCGGGGAGTTGCAGCCGCCCTTCGGCGAGCGGCTGAAGTTCGGTCCGCTGGGTCCGTTCGGACCGGTGTACTGGGAACCGGACGATGGCCTCGACATCGACTTCCACATACGCCAGTCGGCCCTGCCGGAGCCGGGCCGTTACCGGGAGCTGTTCGCCCTCGTCTCCCGCCTGCACAGCGTCCTGCTGGACCGGAACCGCCCGTTGTGGGAGATCCACCTGATCGAGGGCCTGCAGAACCGGCAGTTCGCCGCCTACTGGAAATTCCACCATGCCGCCGTCGACGGGATCCGTGGCATCCACCTGACGCAGAGCATGTATTCCCCGGATCCGGACGCGCGGATGCCCTACTCGCCTCTCTCGGTGGAAGCCGCGGCAACCTACCAGAGGGGGCTCGGCGTAAGCCCCGTAGAGGCAGAGCCACCGACGCCCCTCGAACTCCGTAACGTGGCGGAATTCCTGAAGGCCGGTCTGGGCAGCAGCGGCCACATCCTGGGCGCGCTGCGGCGTATTGCGGGCGCCTGGGCCGACCCGAACAGCCCGCTGATGGTGCCGTGGCGCCGGGTACCCCACTCCCCCATCAACACGAGAATCGGTGGCGCGCGCCGCTTCGTCGCCCAGTCCTGGCCCTTCGCCCGCATCCGGGCGGTGAGCAAGGCCCTGAACGGCACCTTCAACGATGCCGTGCTGGCCATGTGCTCCGGCGCGCTGCGGCGCTACCTCATGGATGCCCGGGAACTGCCCGATGAGTCGCTGAAGGCGATGGTGCCGATATCGTTGCGCCGCCCGGACGACCTCGACTCCGCCAATGCCGTCGGCGCCATCAGCGCCGACCTGGCGACGAATGTTGCCGACCCCGTCCAACGGTTCGGCGCCATCCAGGCCTCGATGATCGCCGGCAAGCGGATGTTCCAGGAACTCTCGGCCACCGAGGCCCAGATCGTCATGCAGATGCTGCAGATGCCGCTACTGTTCCTCGACAGGCTCGGGCTCACGGCGAAGTTCCCGCCCTACAGCACGGTCATCTCCAACGTGCCGGGGCCACGGCAGCAGCTGTACTGGAACGGAGCGAGGCTGGAAGGCATCTATCCCGCTTCCATAGTCCTCGACGGCTTCGCGCTGAACATAACCCTCGTCACCCTGGCCGACCATGTCGACTTCGGCATCACCGCCTGCCGCCGCACGTTGCCGCAGGTGCAGCGCTTCATCGACCATCTCGAGGACGCACTGGCGGAGCTGGAAGACGCGACGGGCCTGCGCCCGGAAACGCCGGCTGCGAGGCCGCCGAAAAAGCAGAGCAGGAAGAAACGGAGCAAGAAGAAGCGGTCGACGGGAAAGAAGAAGACCGCGGCAAAGAAAACCGGGAGAACGGCAACGGCTGACAAGACCGGCTAACCCCGCCGGCTCTTGCGCAGCCACGACGCTCCTCCGGGGAGGTGACGCCAATTTGCGACACCTCTATGCTCCTCCTTAATCGTCCCATATCAACACCTTGAGATCGGGCCGGTCGGCAACCCCGGTTCGGTTGTCGTTACGCTGGACACGGGCCACAGCCGTCTCCTACAGTCCGCGGCATCGACCGGCTGCCGAACGAAAGGGGCTTCTCCGTCGCATGCCTTGCGCGGGCCACAGCAGCCGGATCTCTTTTGCCCCGGGCCCGCGGCAGACAGCATCCGACGGTCGCATCGACAGAGGTTTTTTCATGAAGAAGCGGATTCTTCTTTCCGTGCTGTGCGCGCCGGCCCTGGCACTGGCACAGGACCCCGGCCGCGACGACCTGAGCTACACCTACGCGGAACTGCGCTACGTGGATGTCGACGAGAACGGCGGCGACGGGCTGCGCTTCAACGGCAGCTACGATCTCGGCAACAACTGGATCATCGTTGGCGGCATCACGAGTATCGAGTTCAATCAGAACGTGGACTACACCGCGCTCGAGCTCGGTGGCGGCTACGTCTATCCCTACAACAGCGATTTCGACCTGGTGGCCACCGCCCGCTTCGTCGACGCCGAGGTGGATACGCCGGTGGGCGATGCCGACGACAGCGGCATCGCGCTCTCGGCCGGACTGCGCGGTCTGATTGCGCCGCAGTTCGAGGTGCGTGGTTCCGTGAACTACGTGGATATCGCCGATAGCGATACTTACCTGGAGCTGGCCGGTGACTACTACTTCACCCGTCAGTTCGCGGCAGGACTCAGCGTGGAGTTCGCCGGCGACAGCGACGTCATCACCGTCGGCGGACGCTGGTTCTTCCGGTAGTCCGACGCAGGAGCGCCCGCCGCCGGGCGGGCGCTCCATTTTCCTGACTACATAGCGCCGGTCAGGTTCAGGAAGAAACCCTTGTGGTCGTAGTCGAGATCGGTGAGGTCGTCGGAAAAGTCGGCGAAGCTGTAGCCGAGGCCGAGCTTCACGTTGTCCCCGAAGTAACGTGAGACCGCCAGCAGCGCGCCGGTGCGACGCTGATCGAGATCGGCCATGTCCAGCAGCCGGGACTCGCCCATCGCCTCCCAGTTCTCCAGGAAGCGCCAGTCGAGACGCAGCACGTACAGCGCGGCGCTGTTGTCGAAGAACTCCCGGTCCTCGCGGTCGAGGCTGATCTCCCCCAGGCGGTAGGCGTACTTGCCGCCCAGCGAGAGGTCCGGCGTCAGATCGTAGGTGAGGTCCACCGCCGCCACGTGGCTCTTCTGAATGAACTCTGCGGCCGTGTTCTTCAGCGTTACCTGGTCGGTGGTCGGCACATTGTAGAAATACGTGTACTTCACCAGTGCGTTCCAGCGATCGTGGGCGACCGGGCGCAGCGCGTAGCCGAGCACCGCCTCCGTGAAGCCGCCATCGTAGAAGCTGCCCAGCGAACTGTCGCTGGTGGAGTGGTTCAGTTTGCCGAGCAGCCGCGCGCCCGGCGAATGCTGATAGCGGAAGTTGTTCCGGAACAGCCAGGTCGTGCGTTCGGAGATGCCGAGGTCGAGCTGCTGTACCTCGTCAGCACGATATTCGACACCGCTAGACAGCGTGAGCTTGTCGAAGCCGTAGCCCATCTGGATGCTGGCGGCCCGGCGGTCGGTCTCGGCACCGGTCTCCAGATCCTCGAGGCTGCCGATATCGGTGTGCATGCCGATATTCAGCCGCTCGGTCGGCGCGAGACTCACACCCGTGGCGTGCGTGAGCCCGGTCATGACGGTGCTGTGCCGATAGCGCTCCTCCAGGAACACGCTGGTGGAGTCGGAGAAGCGGGTCTTCACACCGGCGACCAGGTTGCCCTCCTCGCCCCGGTAGCTGCGCAGGCCGTTGTCGGTGCGCTCGTTCTCCAGCGTGTAGTTGAGATACAGGCTGGTGCGGTCGGAGTGGAGGTAGTTGGTACCGATGCGGCCGCCGGACCCGAGGTCGCCGCCGGAGACCTCCGCGTTCACCCGCAGGTTGTCGAAGACCTGGTAGGAGCCGCCCACGCCCAGACGCGCGTTCTCTTCCCGGTTGCCCGTCGTGGACAGCGTCTCCTGGGCGAAGCCGTAGGCGGTCCAGTCGGAGCGCGAGTTGTAGCCGACCTGCACCACGGCGTCGGTGCGCTCGCCGCTGTCCTGGGTCGGCACCGGCACGGCGGCGGCATCGGCGCGCTCGTCCTGGCGGTAACCGGTGCTGATGTCCCAGCGCTCGCCCAGCCGGTAGGTCAGGTTGTACTCCATGGCCCGGATCTCGAGCCCGCGATCCTGGATGCGGTTGTCCGTCTTGGCGGTGAACGACCAGTCGCGCAGGATCGGCAGGCTCACGGTACCGCCGTAATGGCGCGTGGCGGTGAGCGCGCTCAGGCCGGGCGCCGAATAGCCCGCCTCCATCTCCTGCAGGTACAGGCTGATGCGTGCATCGCCCAGGTCGAACATCTCCTCGGTATCCAGGCTCACGTCGGCCCGCCAGGCGCCGGCGTCCACACCGGCCCAGGCCAGCGGATCCTGCCCGTAGAAGCCGAAGCCGCCGTCGTCGGAACGCAGGGTCGTGGAGACCGCGCCCTCGCTCTGCGCGCCCTGCAATTTCACCCAGGTGCCGGCACTCTTGCGCAGCGTGACGTCGGCGGCGTTCAGGCTCGAGTCCTGGCCATCCTGGTCGTTCTGGCTGGCCGTGAGACCGAAGCGGACGTGATCGCCGACCCAGTAGTGGGCCTGGCCGCCGGTGGCGAGCGCGTCGATTTCGTCGAAGCCCGGCGTATATTCGTAGCGCACCACCAGGTAGACCTCGTCGCCGCCGGCCGCGTTGGAGCGCACCAGCAGCTGGTCGTCCGCCGTCGCCGAAAGCGGCTCCGTCAGCATGACGCGGCCCTGCAGGTAATCGATGTCGTAGTCCAGCGAGGGCGTGAGGTTCACGACGCCGGTCACGAGACCGGACGCCTTGTCCCGGATCTCCACGCGCAAGCGCTCGGAGCCCGTGAGGATGTCCTGGCGGCGCAGGTAGTACAGTGAGCCGCCGGTGCCGCGGAACTCCTCGCGACTGGGCACCGTACCCGGCTCGGCCGCGAACAGGTCGGCGGCGTAACGGCGTTCGCCGGAGTCGGTGGCCTCGTCGGACTGGTAGCGCAGATTCGCGCCGTACAGGCCGCGGTCCACCCGGGCCAGTTCGTTCTGCATGTAGCCAACCTTGAAGTTGCCCCACATCGCGTGGTTCTCGTCCTCGGACAGCTTCACGTAGAACTTGCCCATGGTCGGCGCCAGCTCCTCGACGGTGCCGTCGTCGCCGAAGGTGGGATAGTAGTAATCCGGGTCGATGCGGCGCAGCAGCGAGTCCGGCGACTTGCTCATGAAGTTGCTGAACAACTCGCCCAGCGGCTCCTCGCGCGTGTCGGCGCTGGCCACCAGGCGCCAGTGTTCGCCGAATTTCCCGTCGACGTAGAAGGCGAGGCGCCCGTCCGCCCCGGAGGTCGGATCGCGCAGCGGCTCGTCGCCGCTCATGAGGTCGATGGGCCCGGTGGCATCGTTCTCGGCGACGGTGACGTCCGCCATGCCGACGTAGAACCAGTCGCTGGACTTCAGCTCCAGATCACGCAGGAACAGCTCGCCGTTGCCCTGATCGTCCAGCACGGCCACCTCGACCGTGTGCGTACCCTGCGGCAGGACCTCCTCCGCCACGAAGTTGCCCTGCGCATCGACGGGCACCTCCCGGCCGGCGACCCAGACAGTATGCCCCTCGGGGATGCCGCTGCCGCGCACCCCCACCGTGCCGCTCGCGAGCTGGATGTTCTGCGTCGCCAGGTCGCTCTCGCCGAACGCGGCAAGCAAGGGCGGCGCATCCGCATCGACCGGCGAGGCCGCGGGACTGTCGCCGTAGACCAGCCACAGCGGCTGCGGCGCGGTCTCGTCGAAGTTGCCGTCGGAGCCGTAGGCACGGACCACGTAGGCGAGCTTGCGCGAGGGACCGCGGAAGTGATTCAAGGGCGGACGCCACTGGGCCACGCCGTCAGGGTCGTCGAGCCGGACCACGGCCAGCGGCTCGGACTCGAGGGACCGGCCGTTCTCGAAGACACGGACTTCCGCCCGCTCGATGAAGTGGGTGTAGTTTGCATACATCCGAAAGCGGATGGGCCTGACCCTGGGCGGTATGCAGATGTCGCCGAGGCCGGCCGGAATCGCCACCGTCGACGGGCTTGCCGTGGCCGCGAGGCGGGGTGCCGAGCGCAGGTTGTCGAAGCCGAAGCGGATGTCGGCCTCGTCCAGCGCCACGTCGGTGCAGCGCTGGATGTCGGCGGAGCTGCGTTCCGGGTCGTCGATGGGCTCGCCGTCCACCGTGATGCGCATCAGGTTGAGGCCGAGCGGATTCTTCGGCTCGAGCTCGCGGGTGAGGCGGGTTACGTCCACGCCATCGTAATCGTCCAGCACCGCGAGTTCGTCGTAGACCACCTGGGCCACGACGTAGGAGTCGTCGCCCTGGACGAATCCGGCGTTCACGGGATCGTCGGTATGCACGAAGCCGCGGCCCTCGAATTCCATGGCCGCATCCGCCAGATCCTCACCGACCGCCTCCATGACGCGGCGGGCCCGGGCCGCGGACAGTCCGATATCGTCGCCGTAAACCATCGCCGTGCGACGCTCCAGGCGCTCGTTGCGGGTGTAGCCGACGAAACGGATACGCGGGTTGCGCTCGTCCGCGACGTCCTGCATGGCACGCCGGAGATCCTCCGCAAGATCCGGCGGCATCGCCATCTGCCCGTCCATGATCTCCACCCGCGGGATGCTGCCCCAGGGCGGGTCGTAGACCCGCGTGACCAGCTCGGCACCCGGCGCGTCGGGGCAGAGCTGCGGCTCGTCGGGCAGCTCCTGCAGCGGATCGTCGTACCAGAACTCCACCTCGACCCGCCGGTTCAGCGCGCGGCCGCGCGGCGTGTCGTTGGAGGCCAGCGGCTTGTCCGTGCCGCGGCCGTCACTGGCGACGGCGGCGCTGGGCAGTCCCAGCTGCTCCTGTATTGCCAGCGCCACTCGACGCGCGCGAGCCTTGGACAGGCCGAGATGGGTGCCGTAGATGCGCTCGATGGCGCCGCTGAGCGGAGCGTCGTCCGAGTGGCCGATGAACTTCACCACCACGTTCTGTTTGTCGGCGAGGTTCGCCAGCGCCTGGCGGATCTGCGCGACATCCCGCTCGCCGATGTCGACACCTTCCTCGTGCCAGCGCAGCGGCGGGATCAGGTTCTGCAGGCGGGCCCGATGGGCATGGCCCTCGACGTAGCGCAGCTTGCACACCGTCTCCATGCGGCAGACCTTCACACGACGGATCTCGTGAGGCACGAGGATCTCCTCCTCCACCACGGCCTCGCGCATCTCGTCGTACCAGACTTCCACCTCGACCCGGCGGTTCAGGGCTCGCCCGGCCTCGGTGTCGTTGCTCGCCACCGGATCGGTGTCGCCGGCCCATTCGAAGGAAATCGATTCCGGCGGCAGCGCGAGTCGGGTCTGGAAGTACTCGGCGACCTGACCGGCACGCTCCCGCGACAGCCCGGCGTTGTCACCGTAGACGGCGGCCAGGCGTGCCGAGAGAGGCTGGTTGTCGGCATGACCGACGAGGTGCAGACGCACGTTGCGCCGATGGCCGAGGCTGTCGAGTACCCGGCCGAGTTCGGCGACGGTGCTCTCCGGGATATCGGCGACGCCGGACTCGAAGCGGATCGCCGGCACGACGCCGGTGAGCTTCACCGTCTCGGGCCGGTCCGCGAGCACCTCGCGCGTCTCGATGCGGTCCCCTGCCTCCTCCGTCAGCCGCCCCGGATCCTGCACCCACTCGCGGAACGGGGCGTCCAGCGGCAGATGACGCTCCACCGCCTCGCCCAGCGGCTTGATGTCCGCTGCAAGCGCCGCAGAAGACGCCAGCGTCGCGCCGACGGCGAGATATGCAATTCTCCTCACAAAGGTTCTCACGGGCGCTCCTCCCCCCGGCTGCGCGGCCGCTCGGGCGGGCCGCCCAGGCGCCAGTGCACCTCGGGTTCCACCGCCAGTTCGTAGCAGCAGTCGAGCGCGGCCCAGTCCTCGAGAATCCGGCGCCGGATCGCCTCGAGCCGCCGTTCGACGAGCCGGGGCGACTCTACGTCCGCCAGGTACGACAGGCGCAGCACGGACGGTGCCTTGCGCAGTTCACCCATCAGAAGCTCGAGCCGCGGCCGCCAGAGGCTGCGCAGCTCGACCGAATCGGCCTCGAAGGCGGCATCGGCGAGATCCAGCCCGACCACGCGGTGGATCGACGCGCCGAAGTCGAAGTCCAGCGCCTTGCCCCGGGTGGCCCGCTTGATCTGCACCGAGCGGGTCGAGGGCCGATAGCCCGATGGCAGCGTACGGTCGTCCAGTTTCAGGACGAAGTTGCTGCCGCGGGTCTCGTTCGGCGTCGCCGCGCAGGTGATGTGGAAGCGCCCGTGGGCATCGGTGGTGGCCGCGAGCCCCCGCGGCGTCACCAGGCGCACACCGGCGAGGCCGGTCTCCTGTTCGTCCTGGAAGCCGTTGCGGTTGCGATCATCGAAGACCTTGCCCGTCACGTCCGTGCAGTCGAAGGTCGGGTCCGGCACCAGGCGCACGGTCGCAGTTGCTTCGCCGGACATGGCATTGCCGGTGATGCCGTTCATCACCTGTGCCCGGTTGACGAATTCGCCCTCGCTGACGCCGGCGCCGACGGCCAGCAGCAGCTGGATCTCGTGACGGCCCGACGCATCGAGGGTCAGGTTCTCCCAGACCAGTTCGCGCCCGTCCACGAGGGGCTCCGCGGCGACGCCGTCGATGCGGGCCGAGCCCTCGACGTAGGCGAAGCCCGCCGGATAGCGGTCCACCACGTTCACATCGGTGAGCTCGATCTCGATGGTGTTGTTCACCGTGATCAGATAAGGCACCAGCTGCCCCCGGTTCACGTTCACCATCGGCGTGGTCTTCGTGACGGACACCGCGCCGGAGAGCTCCGGATCCACCGGGATGTGGTTGTTGAACAGCTGGCTGGATCCGGGCACCGACGTCCCGTCCAGCGTCAGCCGTTCGTACCACGTCGTCCCGGCGGTGCGTGCCCTTACGGAGGTCGGCGGAGCGGTTTCGGAGATCAGAACCTCGCAGTGTTCGCTGGTGCCGGGGACCGCGTCGTCGGCCGAGCCGGGGCAGGCCGGGACGTCGAAGGCGGCACCCGTCGCATCGCTGCTCGCCGGGATGATTTCGGAGGGGCCGGACACGTAGCCCGCACCCGGCGGCGTCACGCTGATCACGTAGTCGGCACCGGCCGGGCAGCCCGGATCGCCGAAGTTCAGGTCGAACTTGTACCAGCCATCCGACAACGTCACTTGGTTCTGCTGCACCGGGTCCTCGAAGCAGGCGGCCGGCGCCGGCGTCCCGCCCGGCCCGTCCAGCAGCGTGACCACCGCGCCGGCCACGGGCGCCCGCGATACCGAGTTGTAGACGACGCCGGCCGGATCGATGGGCAGGTCGAGATCCTGCAGGTTGTTGCCCTTCACCAGCTCGATACCGGCGATGCGCTGCGGATAGTTCGTGAAATCCGCGGAATACGCGAGTCCGAGCGCGGCGCTGCGGGGTCCCGCGCCCGGCGCGACGAAGCGGATCTCGTAGACGTCGTCGGTGAGATAGTTGGGCACGAGGCCGCTGACCCGGTAGTTGCCGTCCGCGTCGGTCAGGACCGAGCGCACGCGCGTGTCGTTGCGCCAGACCTCGACGGACCAGCCCTCGAGCCGGCGCTCACCGTCGCCGTCCACGTCGTCGAAGTCCGCGTCGTGCCACACGCTGCCGTTCACCGCCGCTGAGCCCGGCGTGCCACCGACGTCCACGGACACGGAGGCCGTGGCGCTCTGGGTCGCCTGATTCCAGCGCACCTCGGCGATGTTCGTGACGGTGGTGCCGATGGGCAGGGTCGGCTCGATCACCGCGCGGAAACGGAGTTCGACGGTCTCCTCGGGCTGTAGCGCGCCATACAGGGAGCCGTAGTCGGCGGTCAGCAGCGTGCCGGCGAAAGCCACGCCCTCGTCCGAGCCGTTCATCGCGGCAGAGCCGTCCACGTAGATCAGGTGTGCGGGCTCGGGCAGATCCAGGTCGTCGTAGATCACGACATCGTAGGCCGGCACCGAGGCGATATTCCGGACCGTCACCAGATACTCCAGCGTGGAGCCCGCCTCGGCGATGCCGCCGCCGACCACCGTCACCTGCTTGCTGATGGCGAGTTGCTGTGCGTCGCCCACGACTACGACGGTGGGCTCGGGGCCCGTCGCCGGGTCGCCGTCGCCGTCGGTCAGGAGGTCCGGCAGTTCGTAGCTCGAGACCGTGGCCTGGTTCTCGATCAGCGTGCCCGGCACCGCATCGGCGTTCACCAGCAGGTCGAACTGCACGGTGGCCGAGCCACCGGGGCTCAGCGTGCCCTCGCCGGGTCCGGGCAGCGGCGGCGTGAGGTCCCCGGAGGCGATGGGCAATCCCGCGGCCAGCGGAAAGTTGCCGCCGTCCGGCTGTCCGGCGGCGAGGCCGTTCAGTGTGGTGGTATCGGCGAGGTAGGTCGTCCACTCCGGCAACTGGTCTATCAGTTCCACGACCGTGGCGGGCACGGTGCCGTTGTTGTAGACCGTGATGGTGTAGCGCAGCGTATCACCCGGGTCGACGATGCCCGGCGTGCCCAGATCGTCCTGCAGCGCCGCCGACTTCTCGGCGTAGAGCAGCGGCAGGCGGCCGACCACATCGCGGGTGGGATCGTCGGCCACCGGTGTGCGCGGATCGTCGGACGGCCGGTCGATCACGCCGCCGTCCGGCGCGCTCACGAAGGCCTGGTTCGAGATGACAGTGCCGTCCGCAGCGTCCGGGTCGACCACGACGTCGAAGACGATCGTCGCGGTATCGTCCGCGCCGGGCGCGGCGGCGGCCCGCAGCAGCCCCGGCGTGGCGTCGCCGGCGGCATTGATCGGGATGCCGTCGGTCAGCGGCGAGAGGCCGCCGTCGGCGTCCGCGACGGCAACCCCGTTCAGCGTCGTGCTGCCGGCCACGTAGGTGGTGTTGGCCGGCACGGCGTCGGCGATCACCGCGTCCCTGGCATCGTCCGTGCCCGTGTTCTGCACCGTGATCGTGTAGCGCAGGGTTTCGCCGGCGAGCAGCACGTCGGGGTCGCCCGTGACGTAGGACGAGACCTTCTCCACCGTGAAATATGGCGCCGACTCGATCAGCACGCGGGTGGGATCCTCGTCGCCGGTCACGTTCGGATCCGCCGGCCCGTTGACCAGGGGATCGTCGCTAATGGCGACCGCGTTGCCCTGGTAGACCAGCTCGGACTGGTTGGTCACGTAGGTGCCGTCGCGGATCACCGGCGCCAGCGTCACCTCGAATTCCACCCGCACCGTGTCTCCGGCACCGCCGAGACTGAGGCCGCCCACGTCGAGCAGGCCCGTGCCGGCAGCGCCGCCCGCGGCGTCCGTATTGGCGGCAACGGCGCCGGCGGGTAGCGTGACCACAGTCAGCGTACCGGGCTGGAATGCGGGCATGTCGTTCAGCCGGTCCAGCTCGTCCACGAGACGGAACTCGTCGACCGGCGTGTCGCTCAGGTTCTCGACGTAGAGGCTGTAGCGCAGCGTGTCGCCGGGCGTGGCCACGGCGGCAGGATCTTCACCGGTGGTCACGTTGACCACGATCTTCTCGAACAGCAGCTCCGGCGAGAACTCGACCACCGTGTGGGCGTCCTCGTGGTCGAGCACGTCCACGGTGCCGTCGGTAATGGCACGGCTGTAGGTGCGCGCGCGGTCGTCCGGCGTGGAGACGTCGACGCTGGACCATTCGGTGGCACCCGCGATATTGGTGAGCGCCGCGTCGGCTGCCGTGTCGGCGTCCAGGCCGGCCTCGTAGGTAACGAGGAGGCGCTGATCCGGGCCGATGCCGCCCGCCGGCGACAGCACCTCGAGCGTGAACGTGCACCCGGGCCGGCCGCTGAAGGACACCGCGTAGTCCGTGCCGGCGGTGAGGGGTGCGGCCACCGCGGTGGTGCCGTCCGCCTCGAACAGCTGCGCGGTGACCCGCGCCGGTGCGGCGTCGCAGAGCCCGCCGTCGGCGGTATCCGGCAGCAGGTCGGTCAGGTAGACGTTCCAGGCCGTCGAGGTGCCGACGTTATGCACATCCAGCGTGAAGACGCCGGTCTCGCCCGTGCGCAGGCGCAGCGGCCCGTATTTCTCCAGCGTGAGTTCGGGCTCGACGATGGTCATGGGGCCGCTGACGGCGCCATCGCCGGGTCGTTCGGTCGCCCCCTGCCCGTCGAGCTGGTTGTAGGTATAGGTCGCGGTGTTGGTGAACTCCAGCCCGGCGACGTTCGTCGGCGTGTCGCTGAGTGCCACCGTGATCTCGACCACCACCTGCTCGCCCGCGGGGATATCGATGCCGTTCGCCGGATCCTCGATGACCAGCGAAGTCGCGGTGCCCGTATTCTGCGGTGTCCACCCGACCGGTCCGGACACCCTGGCGACACTCACGAACTCCAGATCCGCCGCGGAAGCGGTCAGATCGTCCACGATGCGCACGTCGTACAGCGGCGCGCTGTGCGGCGTGGTCGGCACCGTGAGGCGGTAACTGAAGGCCTCGCCGATGGCCGCGGTCGGCTGCGTGGTCGCCTTCGCGAGCGCCGGCGGCGGCTCGGCCTCGATCACCACGGTCGTGGGATCCTCGTCGCCGGGCACGTCCGGGTCGGCCTGGCCATTGACCGTGGGGTCGTCGCTGTCGGCGAGTTTCACGGCACCGATCAGCTCCGACTGGTTCGCGGCCACGGTGCCGTCCAGGATGGCTTCGGCCAGGGTCACCTCGAACGCCACCACCAGCTCGCTGTCCGCCGGCAGATCGATGTTGGTGACCACCAGCTGGCCCGTGCCGTTGGTGCCGCCGAAAGGATCCGTCGCGACGGTGGTGGCTCCGGGGGGCAGCGAGCCGGGCAATACCTGCAGCGAGCCGGGCGCGAACACCGGCGCGGCATTCAGCGAGCCGAGGTCATCGCGGATCGCGACATCCTCGAGGGGGCCGTCGGTGGTCTGCAGCCGCAGCGTGTAGCGGAGCCGGTCGCCGGGCGCGGCGCTCTCCGCCGGATCTGCGCCGCTGGTCACGTTGGCCACGGTCTTCTCGAAGAAGTAACCGTACAACGCCGTGGTGACCGTGTGCGCGTCCTGGTGGTCCGCCGTGCCGACCGTACCGTTGGTCACGGGGCGCGCGAACTCCAGCCGCTCCGGATTGCCGGCCGCGCCGTTGTACCAGCGGGTGGCGCCCGCGACATTGGTGAGCTGGACGCCGTCGTCGGTGTCGGCGTCGAGCCTGCTGCGGTAGCGGATGATCAGATGCTCGTCCGGGCCGATCATGGCCGCCGGGGTGAGCATGTCGAGAGTGAGCTCGCAGCGCGGGCTGTCCTGCCAGACCAGATCGAAGTCCACGCCGGGCATCAGCGGGCCCTTGCCCGGCACCGGCGTGACGCCGTCCGCGGCATACACCTGCGCATCCAGGATCTCCGGCTGGATGTCGCACATGCCGCCCTGGGGCGCGTCCGGCAGGCGGTCCACCAGCGCCACGTCCCAGGCCTCGCCCAGCCCCGTGTTGTGCACGTCGATGGCGAACTCGCCCCATTGGCCGAGATTCAGCGTCCGTCCGAGCGTCGCCGGACCGGTCTTGGTCACCACGATATCGGGTCCGGCAATGGTCAGCGGATCGGAGATGCCCCACTCGCCCGGCAGCGGCTCGTAGAAGACGCCGTCGATCAGCCGTCCGAAATCCCACTTGGCGGTGTTCACGAACTGGGTGCCGATCGCGTTCGCCGGCGAGTCCTCCAGCACCACGGTCAGCTCGATTACGATCTGCTCGTTCGACGGGATGATCGGGAAGTCGTCGAAGGTGAGCACGCCGCCGTTGTTATCGAACGTGTGTGCTACCGGCAGTCCCGTGCTCTCCCAGTAGGCCGTGTGGCTCACGTAGGTGAGATCGACGCCGGTCGCGTTCAGGTCGTCGACCAGCGTGACGCCGTGCAGGTCGTTCAGGGAACCGAACTCGTCGATGACGGTGCCGGTGCCGGCGTCGAACAGCACCGGCATCGTCAGCGTGTAGGTGAACGGGACGCCGATGGAAGCCGTCGTGGTGCCCGGCGGATTGTCCTTCTCGATCTTCTCCACCGGGATCAGCAGATTCTGGCAGCCCTCCTGGATGGAGCTGGAGGAGCCGTTCACGAACCAGATGCGATGGCCGGCGACGCTGTTGCAGGCCATCTCGCCGGTATGCACGACGTTGTCGAAGACGATCAGCCAGCGCTCGTCCGTCTGACCCGGCTGGGTCAGGAAGCTGAAGTTTGTGTTCAGCGGACTGGACGCCGGGAAGTTCCGGATGGTGCAGTTGCGGTCGATCTGGATCTGCGCGGGCGCGATGTCTCCGGCAAAGCCGTCGATGGTGCCGTTCGGGAACTCCGAGCAGTCCACGGCCCAGGAGGGCGCTGCGGCCAGCCCGAGTACGGCGAAGGCCAGCAGCCGGATTGCCCTCCGGACGCTGGCCGATTTGTTGGATGTTCTGCTGCTCGCCATGTGGTGCCTGTTCCACCGGCGGCGATCGCGTTGCCTGAGAGGCCTGGACCCTGGCGTGACCCCGGGTCCGGATTCGGGCGGTCCCGCTGTCATGGAGCCGTCGGGGCTCTGTAGACCGGAGACTTTGCGTCGCCACCTTTCGGTGGTTTTGCCTTTGTCGGAATCTCTTCTCTGTCGGTTACTCGTCCGGAATCGTTCGTTCAGGTGGTAGCCGGGAGGAAATCGATCGGGTAGATGATCGTCATCGCCGCGATGTCCTCCTTGGCGCCGAAATCGAAACCGCTCACCCTGGCCACGATCTGGTCGGCCAGGTCCGGAGCGCCCATGTCACTGGAGTGCAGGCGGCACATCGAGACGCTGCCGTCGGGCTCGATGGTGAGCTTCAGCACCAACTGGCCGCGCAACGTCGGGTCGCGCCGCAGCTCCCGGTTGTACAGGCGGTAGAGCGCCGCCTTGTAACGGTCGAATACGATCTGGATCTCTTCGTCCGTGCGCCCGGCCGACGGCCCGCCGGCCCGCGGCCGATCCGCCGAGCCGTCGCCGCCGATGGAAGTCGCCACCTGCGTGACGCGGACGCCCTCGATGCCCTGGCCGCCCGCACCACCGCCGACGTCCCGGCTGACGCTCGCCAGATTGATGCCGCCGCTCGACCCCGGCGCGTCGGTCGTGACCATGGCCCGCGTCGGGCGGCCCACAGCGGACTCGCCGCGGTTGCCGACCCGCGCGCTTGCGCCGAGATCAGCCGACGGTCCGGAGCGCGCCCGCTGCGCGAAACTCTCCCGGAATGCGAGGATGCCCTTCGAGCGGACTTCCTGCTTCGGCGCGGACTGCTCGGCCACCTTCGCGGGTTCGGTGATCTCGGGCGTCTCCTCGGGCGGGGTCTGCTCGACCACCTGCTCCTCGGGCTCGGGCGGTTCCTCGATCACCGGGTCCGGCTCCGTCTCCACCGTGCGCGCCGGCGGCGGTGGTTCGGACTGGATGAGTCTGGCCACCCGCTCGGGGACCTCGATCAGTTCCTCGTGCTCGGGGACGGGCAGATCGATCATGCGCAGGACCAGCGCCACCAGTACGCTCGCGGCCACCGTGGCGGCCAGCGACTGGCGGAAACGACGGTCCTCCTCCACGCCCCGGGTCCAGGGCATGATCATGCGGCGGAACGGGAGCGGCGAGGCGTCGCGCTCCGGCACCCACTCGTTGAGCTTGCGCTCCTGCTCCTCGCGGAGATCGTGCAGTTCGGCCTGCAGATACTCGAGTACGTCGTCGCGCTCCTCGAGTTCCCGCGCCAGCCGGTCGCGGCGTTCCTCTATGCCGGCCACCCGGTCGCAGAACGCCTTGGCCTGCCTGCGGACCTCGGCCAGGTGCGTGCTGCGCGCTTCGCCCGGCAGGGTATCGCGCCAGAAAAGATCCGCTGCACCGAGGCGCTCCAGCTGCTCCAGCGAGCCGGTGACCGCATCGAGCAGTTCGTATTTCTCGCGCTCGCTCGCCAGGGTTTGAAGCTCCCCGATGGCGGCGCGCAGCGACTCCTCCAGATCGGCGAGCTTCTCCTGCTCGGCGTCGATCTGGTCCAGGAGCGCCTGTTCTTCCCAGCTTTTCTCGAGACTCACTGCATCACCCCGATGAGGCCGCGACTAGGTGGCGGCTATGTCGGCGGGCTTCTGTACGACGGCCAGTGACACCTGGCCGTAACCCTCGCCCGTGCACGTCGTCATGATCCGCTTGATCACGGTGAACGGGACCGATTTGTCGGCCAGGATCGTGACCTCCTGGCTCTTCGCGACGGAGCGCGTCTTCGGCCCCACCACGCGCTGACTGATCTCCTCCAGCCGCGCCGTGATGGGCTCGATGGTCGCCGTCTCCGACGCCAGGATCTCGCTGACCCGGATGACCGCCCGCCCCTGGACGAGGACCTCGTCGGGGCTCACGAAGATCACGACAGTCTCCCGCGGCTTCTCCTCCACCATGGATTCCGGCAGCGTGACCTGCTTCGGCGCTTCCATGACCTCCACGGACCCGGAATTCACCAGCAGGAAGAAGACGAGGATGGTGAACACGTCCATCAGCGACGTGAGGTTCATCTTCGTCACCTTCGTCCGATTTCGCGTCATTCGCTTCAGACGTCGGGTGTTCGTCATCATGGCGCCTCTCCTACCGAGATTTCCGGGAACAGGGCCACCAGCTGGATCTCCCCGCTCTCCTCGGCCTCCATCGGCCGGCTTCTGACCACGTCCATCACCTGGATCAGATAGTCATAGGGTATGAACGGCTCGAGCAGGACCGAGGCGGCGTTCTCGCTGCGGTACTGCCGCTTCAGGGAGACCACGTGCTCGGACAGCGTCTCGAAGTCGTACTCCTCCTCGACCTTCGGGATGGCGGCGATGACCGACCGTCCGTTGGTCAGCTCGAAACCGCTCTCGCGCACGATTACCTCCAGGCGAAAGTTTGGCTCGGTCGTGGCGGCGCCTCCGGACGAGGACGGGAGGTCGAGCTCCACGATGGTCAGCCGCGAGAAGACCGCCGTGATGAGCAGAAACGGCACCAGGACCACCATGAGATTGAGGAAGGTGGTGACGTCCAGCTCTGGCGTCTCTTTGGTGCGTCGCCTGTAATGATGCCGTTTTCTGATCATGGCACTTGCCTCCTCAGGCGGCGACCTCGTACTGACGCTTGGCCTTCTTGCTGATCACGTTCAGGGCCTTCACGGTCGCCATCTCAAGGCTGTCGACGATGTCGCCCGTCTTGCTCGTGAGCACCGCATGGGTGATCAGCAGCGGGATCGCCACCATCAGGCCGAACGCGGTCGTGTTCATGGCCACGGAGATGCTGGCGGACAACAGGTCGGCCTTCTCGGCGGGGTTCGCATTCGCGACGGCCGTGAATGCCTGGATGAGGCCCATGATGGTGCCGAGCAGGCCGAGCAGGGTCGCGATACTGGAAGCCAGCGCCACATAGGCCGTGCGCTTCTCGAGCCGCGGCACGATCTCCATCATGTTCTCTTCCATGGCGATCTCGATATCCTCGCGACGGCGCACCGCGCCCTGCAGGGAGAGCCCCATGTTCAGCACCTGGGCCACGGTGGACTCGTCCTTCGCCGTGACCTCGCGGGCCTTGTCGAAATCGCCTTTCGCGAGCAGCGGCTGCACTTCGTCCCACACGCGCTGGTTTTTCCGGGTAACCCGGTCCAGCGTGATGTAGCGCTCGATCGCGATGGCGGCACCCACCGCGAACACGATCAGTATCGGGTACATGAACGCCCCGCCCGAGGCGAAGAAACCTACGATCGAATAAAAAATGTCCATCACCTTTTCCTCATCTGACAGAACTTCGTGAGATAACTCACGGGGACTTGCTAGCGTAAATCCGTGTCACGATCACAACGGTGATCCAATGCACGTTCGCGGCTCATTCCGCACTCTCCCCGCCGGAGCGGATGCCGTAATAACGCAGCTCCCGCGCGAACACTTCCGGGTCCACCGGACGGGCGCGCTCGTCGAGCGAGTCGGCCAGCGACGGATCGTCGCCGAGCTCCGAACTCTTCCACGGCACGATGACGAGCGCCTTCGGCGCCTCCTCGTTGCCGAGGATCGACATGCCCGACATCGTCCGCGGGTTGTCCGGTGTGGTGCCGGCGGTATCCTCCGCCGCCGCAGCCATCGTCTCGGCCTCCTCGGGAGACTCCGGCGCCTCGTCCTCGGCAGCGGCCTGCAGAGCGATGCCGAGCAACGAGAGCGCGAGCCATGGTGCAAGCCTGGCGGGCGTCATTGCGCGGCCTCCCCGAGACGATTGCGGATGTCGGCAATCCATATGGCGGCTTCCTCGTCTGCCGTCACCGTCTTCATGTAGGCCTCGTAATTGGCCAGCGCGCACTCGGGATCGGCGAGGTAGAGATCGCACAGGATCGCGAGGTTGCGGCGCGCGTAATGGAAGCCGGGGTAGATCTCCAGCGCGGTCTCGTAGCTCCGCCTCGCCTCGTCGAAGCGGCCGGTCTTGCGGTACACGATGCCGAGCTCGTTGTGCACGATCGGGTGCTCCGGATTCAGGGCACGGGCGGCCAGCAGTTCCGTCTCGGCGGCCTTCAGGTCGCCCATGCGGTGATAGGCGATGGCAAGGTCGATCCGCGGCGCGCTGAGAGATGGCGCCTCTTCGGCCACCTGCCTGAGGAGCTCGATGCCCTGCGCCTCCCGCTCGTTTTCCAGCAGATCGAGAGCGGCCTGGTAGTCCTCCCGCACGGCCGCGCCGATCCGCGCCTCTTCCGTGATGGTGAAGCCAACGGCTTCCTGAATCTCTATGCGCGCGCCGGGCCGCGGCTCCGGCGCCGTGGCCGCACAGCCGACCAGAATCAGCGCCAGCAGCGCAGACAGCGGACGATGCAGCTTTCTCATGGCGACTCGCCCCCCGGCGCGCCGTGCGCCAGCCCGGACACGCCGGTCACCTGGACCTCCGCCTCCGGCAGCACCACCGATTCCACGGCCGGGTCTGCCGGCGTCTCCGGGACCACCGGCATGCGATAGGCATAGACGTCGATGGAGCCTAGGAAGCCGCTCGAGATCTCGTTCTTGGCGTAGCGGCCCGGCATCATGACAGCCAGCCGGTCGAGGCTCTGCTGTATCCAGTCGTTGTAGACGCCCAGCGCCAGCAGCTCGAAGTTCTTCTCGTGCACGACGATCGCCTGCTCCTCGAACGGCCAGGCCTCTTCCTCCAGGACCATCTCGTAATCCATGAGCTCGGCCTCGGACAGGCCCGCCGGCCGCTCCGATGCCATGATCGCGTCGCTGAACCGGTAGTAGATCTCCGCGATGTAGTAGGTCGCGGCCGCCGTGACCTCGCCCACCTCGTAGTCCACCAGCGCCTCGAAAGCGGCCATGGCGGCGTCCATCCGGGCCTGCTTCTCGGCGAGGCTCCGTTCGAAGGGCTGCACGAGTTCGAGTTGCGCGAAGTGTTCGTAGCTGAGCTTCGCCAGCACCAGTCCCGCGCGGGCGGCCAGGTAGCGGGTGCGTTCCGTGCGTTCGTCGCCACCGCCGGCATCTCGCGCGACGATCTCGCGCA
>Ga0209931_1000069_pt1 | contig 52059 bp, 45 predicted proteins | sample SalPonR1_B_D1_MG_FD_185697 | JGI IMG/M metagenome (GOLD analysis project Ga0209931, IMG submission 185697) | Salt pond soil microbial communities from South San Francisco under conditions of wetland restoration - Salt Pond MetaG R1_B_D1_MG... ...
ATCCGGACATGAATCGTCATACAAAAAAATAATCAGGTTAGCCTGCGGCAAGCACAGCAGACCTTTCCATGCAGATAACAAACATGCCGCGGAATATTGAAATCATAATACAACTCCGGAATTGAAACCTTGATTTAATTTTTTTTATCGGACAGTAATGAAAAAAATTATAAAGTAATGAAAGATTTTTTAAGACAAACGATAGAGGTGTTAAAAGAGCGGGTGCAGGCCAACCTCGATATTGTTCATAATAATGAATTAATTGTACGGGAAATTTTAAAAGAACCAGTATCATCAGCTCGTTCAAAAAAGTTAAACGAGAGATATTATGCGAACAAAAAGCTACTTGCAGAAAATAATGAATCTATAAAAATTCAAATGAGCCTTATTAAGTTTATCGATCAATTTAAAGAAAACTTTAAAGACGATTTATCTTTAGTAGAAAAATCACAGGAAAAAAATGAGAAAAAGAACAAACAAATTAGTAAACCGTATGAAGTAAGCAAAGAAGATTTCTTCGAATTAACAACCAGTGGCGAAGTACCCTATGATAACCGCCACCCCTATTTTAACGACCAGGAATTTTTTGATGCTTTGTTAGCGCATTATACACAAGAAGAAAATTACGAGATGTGTGCTGAATTACTCAGCCAAAAAAACTTAAACTAAAAAAGTCGTGGCAAAACCTTTATGTTCTGCCACGACTTTTTTAAACGAATAGTTCATTCGCTTACCTTTTTATCATTCTTTTGGTTATCCTCTGTCCATCATTGGTAATTAAAGTAACTACATAAACTCCCAGTGGGAAATTGGTTTCAACAATATGCTTAGGTGATGAAGGAACTTTCTTATCCAATACTACATTGCCAATAATATTGTATATAATAATTCGATTTACTTTATCGGCATTTTCAATATTGATTTCCTGATTAAACGGATTAGGGTAAACATTAACGATATTTTCAGGTAACTCAGGTATTCCTGTAGGAGAAGTGATACTGGCTGTTGTTGTTGGTGCTCCTTCCAGGGATACTGAATAATTATCTTTATCATAACCGGCAAGGGAAGCCTCTGTAATAGTTACCGTTTTATCATTGCCTGTTTCGGAATCGGCGAATTCAGCAACGATATCGGTCAAATACACATCTTCATATTCAAGCACCCCCTCAAGTTCAAGATTATTATCGATAATTACAGCGTCAGTTGTACCATCATTTACTTTATCTTGCACGGTAAAAGAACCGGTAATGGTTAACTCTTTGGGATTAACGTCAGCCGTTGCAGTAGGAGCTCCATCAAGAGTTAAACGATAGTTATCCTTATCGGTTCCGCCAAGAGCAGCACTGATGATGGATACGGTTTTATCTGCACCCAACCCGGTATCAGCAAATTTAACTACGACATCTATCAATTCAACATCATCGCCTTCTATAACCCCTTCGAGTGTAAGGTTATTCTGGTCTATGGTAGCAATCGTATTATCGCCATATTGATTATCAAAAACGGTAAATGTACCGGAAATGGTAACTTCTTGTGATGCAGTAAATTGCACCTGAGTACCATACGCTGTATCGTTTTCGTTTATAGCATAAGACCGTACATAATAAACCGTACCAATAGTTAAGTCTGTAATATTGCTGGCAAAACTACCCGTACCATCTCCATCTTCTGTGGATCCTACATTTTGTTCGAGGGTAGGGTTCTCACTGGTATCCCATACCACTCCCCTTGCCGTGATAGTATATCCTCCATCGTGATATATCATTCCCCCCGAGGTAGCGGTAGTTGGTGTTATATCTGTTACTCTATACGTTTTCATGGCAAACTCTTCCGAAATGCCCCCGTCGGTGATTACCCAATTATTGGGTTCATCGGTGAGTACTGCCCTGGCATCAGCGGCTGCGCCGGATGAATAGTTACTATTGCCTCCATGGAATGGTACACCACTTTGTACATCTTGTGATGCCCAACCCATAAGCAAACTATTGTAATTGGCTGTAGATAAAGTTACGCCATAAAACATGTAGCTCATATTAGTAACACTACTCACATTCCAACTGCCAATATCCTGGTTAAAGGAGGAAGCTCCATAAAACATGTAACCCATATTTCCAACATTACTAACATCCCAATTACCTATATCCTGATTAAAGGAGGAAGCATTAATAAACATACTACCCATATTGGTAACATTACTCACATCCCAGCTGCCAATATCCTGGTTAAAAGATTGGGCATATTTAAACATATAACTCATATTAGTAACACTACTCACATTCCAACTGCCAATATCCTGATTAAAAGAGGAGGCACCAGAGAACATGAAATTCATACCCCCAACATTACTCACATCCCAGCTACCAATATCCTGATTAAAGGAGGAAGCACCTGAAAACATTGATCGCATATCAGTAACACTACTTACATCCCAATTACTTATATCCTTATTAAAGTAGGGAGCACTGGAAAACATACTGTTCATATCGGTAACATTACCTGAAATAGTATTGAGGAAATCTTCATGCCAGAATTTGCCAACATCTGTATAAGCAAACATATATCTTGTACTGTTAATTCCAGTTACTCCATTCGAAACAGGTGTGATTCCCGTAAGCATCTTAGCATATTTTAAGTTAGAATACGCCCCAAAAGCGATTCGTTTAGCCTCACCTTTTACTTTAACAATCCATTCGCCAGCCTGTCCATAGTCATGTGTGAGATAAGCAGAGCTGTTACAGGTATCTATATTCTCTTCATCCCACATTACAATCAAGTTAACTGCATCCCCGACTAAAAATCTGTAATCGGTTTGCCCTTCGGTTGTTTCAATAGCAAAATAGAAATAACCTGTGTCTAAATCAGAATTAACAAAGTTCGCTGTTATGGTTACATGTTCCGAGGGCATAGTAAAGGTTGTTGTATCTGCATTTGCATCATCAAAAGAGCCACTGGGAGCCTGCCAGTTTAAAAAATTATAAAATACAGCAGGTAATGCTGTGATCTCAACCTGTTCTCCCGGCATATAATTCCCTTTACCCAACGTACTACCGGCATATTCAGGATTCGATACAATTCTTAAATTTATTTTATCGAATTGTTCGCCGGTATCTCCACCATCGATAATATCCCAGCCAAGGCTATCAATTAAATATTGTCTTTGCTCAGCAGGAAGTCCCAAGTCATAACGGCTATCACCGGCATGAAAAGTAACATTTTTTTCTAAATCAAGATAGGACCAAAGGGTAAGCAAATCATTGTAGTTATCGGTAGATAAAGTTACTCCATCAAACATACTACTCATATCGGTAACATTACCCACATCCCAATTGCCTATATTCTGGTTAAAAGAGTTGGCCTTGTAAAACATTAAGCTCATATTCGTAACACGGCTCACATCCCAATTACCAATATCCTGATTAAATGACGTGCCTTCATAAAACATATAACTCATGTTGGTAACATTGCTCACATCCCAATTACTGATATCCTGATTAAAGGAAGTATTTCTTTTAAACATAGATCCCATATCAGTAACATTGCTCACATTCCAATTACCTATAGCCTGGTTAAAGGAGGTAGCATTCAAAAACATCCCTTGCATATTTTCAACCTTGCTAACATTCCAACCGCTGACATCCTGGTTAAAGGAAGAAGCACCAAAAAACATAAGGCGCATGTTGGTAACATTACTAACATCCCAGGCCCCAATATACTGGTTAAAAGAGATAGCACCTTCAAACATCCTTTCTGCATTTTGAAGATTACTCACAACCCAACTGCTAATATCCTGGTTAAATAAGGATGCGTTATAAAACAAGCCTTTCATATTAGTAACATTGCTCACATCCCATGTACTTAAATCCCCATTAAAAGATGTAGCACCGCTAAACATATAACTCATTGTAGTAACATTACTCACATCCCAACTGCCAATATCCCGGTTAAAGGAGGTAGCATTCACAAACATATCGCTCATATCGGTAATATTACCCGAAATAGTATGGAGAAAATCCTCATGCCAGAATTCACCAACATTGGTAAAAGCAAACATTTGTTTAGTACTGGTAATGCCTGTTACTCCTTCGGCAAGGGAAGTTATGCCGGTAAGCATTTCAGCATATTTTATTTGTGACCAGTTTCCTGTATAAAAGGCAATCCTACTAGCCTGGCCCTTTACCTTAATAACCCACTCTCCGGCTTCACCAAAATCGTGGTAAGGTTGTACAGTGCCATTATAGGTTTCTGTATTTTCTTCTGCCCAGCTAATTTGTAAGTCAACAGCATCATCCACAGCAAATATGTAACCGGTATGCTCAGAAGTTGTTTCAATAGAAAAATAGAAATAACCAGATTCTAATGCAGTACTATCAAAGTGAGCCACAAGGGTATCTTTTCCGGCAGGCATAGTGTAATCAAAAGCGGCATCCGTACTTACAATATTATCTTCTGTATCGGTCCAGTTTACAAAGTCGTAAAAAACATTGGGTATGGCATTTAACGAAACGATAGTGCCTTCATCATAATATCCGCTTTCAGTCACAGTACCAGTACTATCCGGTTCAGCAATCACTATTAAATTTGGAGGAAATTCATATGCTCCCATATCCACTAAAGCTTCATTTAGTATAACAATTCGTGGGTTACCATCGAGGTCGGTAGTTACATCTTCGGCTAACCCTCCGGTTTCGAAAGGCTCGTTACTCCCGGCATCAACACATGGCGATTCATTCTGCAGGCGGTAATCATTTTCAGGGTCCTTAAAAAGAGGATCTTCACTAATATTCCCATTGCTCCCAGCATAGCCTGCCTGCTCTATACAGCTGTTTTCGAGGTTGGTACCCCCTCCGTTTGTTCCCATAATATCTTCGGTACCATTCCCCCATAAAACACAATTTTCAGCAGTAGATGTAACCCCGCGGCTATGGATGACACCACAATTAGCCGGGCCATTATTCCCGGTAAAGGTACAGTTGATAATTTGTGATGTTGAACCTCCACCCCAGTTGTATATAGCGGCACCATAAGTATCATCAGCAGAATTACCTGCAAATAAACAATTGATGATATGAGCCGGGGTATTATGATTTGAAATACCACCACTAGCCATCGTAGCTGTATTATCCTTAAATATACAATTAACAATGGTATTGGCATTTGAGCAGTGGTCGTTTTCTAAAGCTCCACCCTGACTGGCATGGTTATAGATAAAGGTACAGTTTTCAACACGTATATATCCCGCAGTATTTAACATTCCGCCTCCCATGCTATTGGGTGCACCAAAAGCATTTCCCCGGGTTATGGTAAAACCGTCGAGGGTAGCTCCTGCGTTTGAACCCAGGACTACATGATAGGAGTTATCGGTACTGTCACCAACGGTTCCGATATCACCGCTAAGGATAGTTTCATTAGCTCTCCAGTCGCGTTCTTCCCAGTTGGCTTCGGTGCCATTAAAGCCTCCGTATAAGCCTAAATCCTGCAACAAAACAAATGATACATTCCGATCAGTTGAACTTGTCGGTTTATACGTTCCTGCAGCAACCCACAGCTCATCACCAGCAGATGCAGTTGTAAGCGCATCCTGTAAATCAGTATAGGCATCCGTCCAGCTGGTTCCGTCATCGGAACCGCCGGCACTTTGGTTTACATAAACAATTGTCTGTGAATAAAGCGGAGAAGCCATTAACAGACAAAAAGAAATACAAAATAACAAGGTAATTTTTCTCATGATATTTTTTTTAAATGAAGTAGAATTTTTTCAATAAAAATTTAAAATTAGGATACAATAACTGCTGATTTATGAACCGGTTCAATTAGTGAGCCGGGAGCTATTACAAACAATTATTTGTTTTTTTAAAGGTTATATACTTTATCTGTTCTATTTAATATCTTACTAATTAGAGAGAGGGAGATGTAATAATAACAATTCAACAAAAAGTCCTAAGAAATAATTTTACTCTGACAATAACCTCATCAAAAATAACGGATTATAGCAATTATGGATATATTTGCAGAATAAAAATTCACTTTGGTAACTGAAAAAAAATTATTTTACATTAATAGTTCAAAATAAAGATAATCAAATAATTAAATTCCTGAAAAAATTTTAATCATTTTTTGATAAAAACATGAATAACTGTTAACGGACAAAGAACCATCGCTTCATAAGCGCCTGAATGTCAAGTGTATAATTTTAAATACCATACAAATTCATCCGTTTATCTCTTTTTATAAAAAAAGAATAGCCTGTTTTTTAGATTTAGATAGATATCCTAAGTAATCCCCTTTTTTATTTGCTTTTTACAGAGGCTCAAAGATGAAGTAATTTTTTTTTACAAATTCCTTTTATTGGTTATGACGTAAGATAATGCAATAAAAAAACCAATAAATCCGGCAGCCAAAACAACATTTATACCTAATGGCAAGCTTTCAGGCATTAAACCAATTTCCTGAAAATCCAACGAACTTTTACCCGATGATGTGGTAAATGACTTTTCCGAGGTCATGGTTAAAAATTCCGGTGTAGGAGTGAGATTGGAAATAATTTTTGCAGGAAAAAAGCGCCGTGCTTCGGCTTTAAATATAAGCCGCAATACAGGCTCAATTATGGCAAAGTATAATAAAAACATAATAATAGACAATGCATTGTTTCTAAAAATCAATGCAATCAGCAAGCCTATTGTCATATAACCTATAGCCTGAATGAAATAAATCAAAATCAGATACGATTTTTCAAATACAATATTAAATGTAATACCGTTTGTATAAACCATCCCAAAAATTATTATGGCAAGAAGCACCATTAAAAAGGTGTATATGGCAATGGTAACAATCATGATTAATTTTCCGGTAATTAAATCGTTGCGGCTTAAACCGTTAACCACATTTTGCCTGAAAGTCCTGAAAGAAAATTCGTTACCCACCAGTAATATCACTACAATAGCCAAAAACAAATTGAACCAACTTGCCACCCATGGAAAAAATTCCCAGATATTGGGAAACTGGTAAAGTCCTTTAACCGAAAATCCGGGAATACTAAAATGCACACGCGAGAATATCAGTACTACCAAAAAAAACAGTAAAAAATGGATAATCATTAACGTTTTAAAAGCCGGGTATGATAAGGTTTTTATTTTTTCGAGCTGAAATAATTTTTTCATTTTTATCAGATATTAAATTTAAACTATTTAACTAACTGAAGGAACTGGTCCTCTAAACTTTGCTTTTTTAATAAAACTTTTGAAAGTGCAAAACCTTTATCAAAACAGTATTTGTTTAAGTCGGTAGCAGAATATCCCGATTCAAGAACCACTGCAAGATCATGATCAGATTTAAATACTTTTTTGATAAAATTAGCATTATTGAGAGTTTGTTCCAGGCCCTCCATCTCTTCGCTTTGAATATAAACCATATCGACGGTCGTGAGGAGTTCGCCTACTCTCCCATGGGCAATTAAATCCCCCGATTTTAAAATGGCAACGTGAGAACAAACTTTTTCTACCTCATCTAAAATATGGCTCGCCAAAATAATCGTTTTCCCCTCATTTGCTTGCGATTGGATAATATTTCTTACTTCGGCAAAACCTTCGGGATCAAGGCCATTGGTTGGTTCATCCAAAACCAGTATTTCCGGATTACCTACCAATACGGAAGCAATTGCAAGTCGCTGTTTCATTCCTAACGACAACGTATTGTATGCAGAATATTTGCGTTTAAGCAAATTTGTAACGCCTAATGCATAATTGATATCATCATCGGGAGCATCTTTAATTCTGGCTACAATTTTAAGATTATCCCATAAGGATAAGTAGGGATAAAAATTAGGTGTTTCGATTAAAGAACCAATACGACGACGTGTTAACTTATCCATTGGTTTATCAAACCATCTATAGTTCCCCATATTAGCTTTTAAAATATCAAGAATTACGGCAAGGGTGGTGGTTTTACCACTTCCGTTCGGGCCTAATAAGCCATAAACTTCCCCTCTGTTAACAGAAAACGAAAGGTTGTTTATAGCAAGAATATTACCATAGCTTTTACTTAACTGATTAACTTCTAATACTTTTTCCACTTGGTTAATTTTTTTAACGTTAAAAAATAAGGGAATTTATAGGTTCCCTTATTTATTGTAAAGACGAATAAGTTTATCATTAGTTACCTAATTCTGAAAAGAATTTTATTCTCATCAACCGTACTTCTTCCTCAGAATATTGATCTTCGCCCAGCTCTTCTAATGCCGCTTCGATCGATTCAGTTTCTGCTTCTTCTCGAAAATATTCATAAATATCCTCTTGTTTATCTTCATCAATCACATCATCAATGTAATAATCAAGGTTTAATTTAGTTCCTGAATGTACGATCGACTCAATCTCATCAAGCAAATCATGCATTTCCAGGCCTTTGGCATCAGCAATATCGGGAAGTGGCATTTGCCGGTCGATACTCTGAATAATATAAACTTTTAATCCTGATTTATTAACTACCGATTTCACCACCATATCTTGTGGCCGGATTATTTCTTTTTCTTCAACGTATTTTTTTATTAAATCAACAAATTTTTTGCCGTATCGTTGCGCTTTTCCTGTACCAACTCCAACAATATGGGTCATTTCCTCAAGGTTAACCGGATATTGAATGGCCATATCTTCTAATGAAGGATCTTGAAAAATAACAAAAGGTGGCAAATTCAACTCTTTAGCGACTTTTTTTCTTAAATCTTTAAGGATATTAAACAGCTCATCGTCCACAGCCCCTGTTTTACCAGAACCGGCTTGACTATCCATTTCATCATCTTCGCTTTCGTAATCATGATCTTTGGTTAAGATAAAAGGTTGTGGATCTTTCAAATATTCATGCCCTTTTTCGCTTACCTTAATTAAACCATAATTTTCTATATCTTTATCAATAAACCCGGCTATCAGCGCTTGGCGTAGTACGGCATTCCAGTATTTGTAGTCTTTATCAGACCCTTCACCAAAAATTTCCAATTCATGATGCTTATAGGATTTAATAGCGGAATTTTTCACTCCCGCTAAAACATTGGCAACATGTTCAGCTTTAAATTTTTCTTTAACATCCTGTATTGCTTGTAAAGCTAATACTACATCTTCTTTACCTTCGAACTGCTCTTTAGGGTGTAAGCAATTATCACAATTCTCACAATTCTCCTGTTCATATTCTTCACCAAAATAATGAAGCAACATTTTTCGGCGGCAAACAGCAGATTCAGCATAAGCAACAGTTTCAAGCAACAGTTGCTTTCCTATTTCCTGTTCAGCCAAAGGCTTACCCTGCATAAATTTTTCCAGTTTCTGAATATCTTTGTAGCTATAAAAAGCGATACACTTTCCTTCGCCACCATCGCGGCCAGCACGGCCGGTTTCCTGATAGTAGCCTTCTAAACTTTTGGGAATATCGTAGTGAATCACAAATCGAACATCTGGTTTATCAATTCCCATTCCAAAAGCGATGGTGGCAACAATAACATCTACATCTTCCATTAAAAACTTATCCTGGTTCCCGCTTCGTGTAGCGGCATCCATCCCGGCATGATAGGGCAATGCTTTAATTCCATTTACCTTCAACACTTCGGCAAGCTCTTCAACTTTTTTTCGGCTTAAACAATAAATAATACCTGATTTCCCGGAATTATTTTTAATAAATTTAATAATTTCTTTGGCAGCATTAACCTTAGGCCTTACTTCGTAATATAAATTTTCTCGATTAAACGACGATTTAAATACATTGGCATCAAGCATGTCCAGATTTTTCTGGATATCACTTTGTACCTTTGGTGTTGCCGTTGCCGTTAAAGCAATGACTGGAGCCTGTCCAATTTTGTTAATTATCGGACGTATACGTCGATACTCAGGCCTAAAATCATGGCCCCATTCCGAAATACAATGCGCCTCATCAACGGCATAAAAAGAAATTTTAGCTTTTTTTAAAAATAAAATATTTTCCTCTTTTGTTAATGATTCGGGTGCTACATAAAGCAAACGTGTTTTACCATCCAACACATCTTGCTTTACTTTTTGCATTTGTGTTTTGGTAAGTGACGAATTCAAAAAATGTGCTATTCCCTCTTCGGTACTAAAACCACGCATAGCATCAACCTGATTTTTCATTAAAGCTATTAATGGTGAGATAACTATAGCCGTACCATCCATAATTAAAGATGGTAGTTGATAGCATAATGATTTCCCTCCGCCTGTTGGCATTAATACAAACGAGTCGTTCCCGTCAAGAACATTTCGAATAACTACTTCCTGGTTTCCCTTAAACGAATCAAAACCAAAATATTTTTTTAGGTACTCTTTCAAAGAAATATCAGCTCCTACACTCATGTCAAATTATAAAGTAAAATGATTTAGGTTATTTATAAAAGAAATAAAGATTTCCGAGTAGAACAAATTTTTTATTAATTTATAAAACATGTTTTAAATCGAATCCTTATTTGTTTATTATAAAAATAAATACTTTTGTAATTATAAATTTACAATATTTTTTTTAAAAAGATAATATTGCGGAACCTAAATATTTTTTTATTAATCAAAATTAATATGAGCTGCATATTAATCATTAACAAACAAAACAATGGACATTAAAAATTTAGCTATAAATACAATCTTGCAAGAAGCAGAATCGATTAAAAAACTTGCCGGATATATTGATAAAGACTTTGAGGAAGTTGTAAAATTAATATATCATAGCAAAGGGCGGGTAGTTGTAACCGGGATAGGAAAAAGTGCTAATATTGCTAATAAAATTGTTGCCTCACTAAATTCTACCGGCACCCCATCTATTTTCATGCATGCAGCAGATGCGATACATGGAGATTTAGGAATGATTCAAAAAGATGATGTTATTATTTGTATTTCTAAAAGTGGGAATACACCAGAAATAAAAGTACTCGTACCCATCATAAAAAGCAGAGGTAATATATTAATAGGCATGGTTTCTTCAACCGATTCATTTTTAGCCAAACAAGCCGATTATGTGTTAAAATCAACCGTTGATAAAGAGGCCTGCCCGAATAATTTAGCGCCCACATCAAGCACTACAGCACAGCTGGTTATTGGTGATGCATTGGCAGTATGCTTGCTGGAGTATAGAGGATTCTCATCCGAAGATTTTGCCAAAGTACATCCTGGGGGAGCCCTTGGAAAAAAACTATATATGCGAGTTAGTGATTTATATAAAAATAACGAAACTCCTAAAGTATCTATTAACGAAAATGTTAAAAATGTAATTATTGAAATCAGCTCCAAAAGGCTTGGAGCAACAGCTGTTTTGGATGAAAAAAATCAATTAAAAGGGATCATAACTGATGGAGATATTCGAAGGATGTTACAAAACTTCGATCATTTCGAAAAATTAACCGCTAAAGATATTATGTCACCCAATCCTAAAACAATCTCGAAAAATGAGTTGGCCATAAATGCATTTAATCTAATGGAAGGCAATAATATTACCCAGTTAATTGTGGTTCAAAAAGAAAAATATTTAGGAATGGTTCATTTACATGATATTTTAAAAGAAGGTATTGTTTAGCATGGCACGTAGCAACAATATGACTTTTCTAGAACATCTTGAAGAATTAAGATGGCATCTGATACGTGCATTTGCATCCGTTATAATTGTTGCTATTGTGGCATTTATCTTTAGCGATATCGTTTTTAACCATATTATTTTAGCACCCAAAAATCCTGATTTTTTCACTAACAAAATGCTATGCTTTTTAGGAAATAAGGTTAACATCCCCAAACTATGCATTAATGCTGAATCTTTTCAGATTATTAACATTAAAATGGCAGGGCAGTTTACAATTCATATCACTATTTCTATTTTTGCAGGGATAATTGTTGCTTTCCCATATATTTTCTGGGAATTTTGGAACTTTATAAAACCTGCATTATACGAAAATGAATTAAAACACAGCAGAGGAGCAGTAACTATTAGTTCTCTATTATTTATAATGGGTGTGTGTTTTGGTTATTTTATTATTGCTCCTTTATCCATCCACTTTCTGGGCTCATACAATGTTAGCGATCAGGTTTTAAATCAAATCAATCTTAAATCATATATCGGAACGGTGACCTCCGTTACATTAGCAGCAGGAGTTATTTTTGAACTTCCAATATTAATTTATTTTTTAAGTAAAGCAGGGTTGGTAACTCCTGAATTTCTTCGGAAATACAGGCGACATGCCGTTATTATAGTAATGGTGCTTGCCGCAACAATTACTCCTCCCGATATTTTCAGCCTAATATTGGTTACATTTCCCTTACTAATTCTTTACGAAGCGGGAATTGTTATATCAAAAAAAGTTGTAAAAAAATTACAACCCTAAGGCTATTAAGCTTATTTTTAATATTTGATTAATCTCAATCAGGATGAAAAGGAGGCTTTGTAATTGGTTATTATTTATCATCTTTATTCTGCAATCAACACTGGCTTTGAGTCAAATTACCAAAGTCAGAGGTGTTATTAAAGATTCTGAATCGGGAGAGCCTATTTCTTTTGTAAATGTTACATTTAAGAATTCATCCATTGGTACTATCACCAATACCTCCGGCGAATATTTTTTAGAATCAAGGCAAAGTTTTGATTCTATTCTTGTTTCCTTTGTTGGATACAAGCCTCAGGCTAAAGCAATTAATGCACTCAGCTACCAGGTAATAAATTTTAACCTTGAACCTAACATATATGAGATCGAAGAAGTTGTTGTGCTTCCTACCGAGAATCCAGCACACCCGATCCTAAGAAATATCATCGCCAATAAGGAAAAACATAATCCCCGAAAATACGACTCGTATACCTATAAATTATACAATAAAATAGAAATTGATATAAACAATGTAAACGATCAGTTAAAAAATAACAGGCTATTAAAAGATTTTCAGTTTATTTTCGATTATACCGACACCTCGGCAATTACCGGGAAACCCTATTTACCTATTTTTATTACCGAATCGTTTTCCGAATACTACTATCAAAAAGAACCCAAAATAGAACGAGAAATTATAAAAGCAACCAAAATATCAGGAGTTGAAAACCAAAGCCTTTCGCAATTTACCGGAAAAATGTACCAGAAAATAAATATTTATGAAAATTTTGAAAGAGTTTTTGAACCTGGTTTTGTAAGTCCTATTGCCGATTTTGGGTTGTATTATTATAAATATTATTTAATCGATAGTGCTTTTATCGAGAACCAATGGTGCTACCACATTTCTTTTGTACCTAAAAGAAAACAAGAGCGAACTTTTCATGGGTCTTTCTGGGTCCACGATACAACCTTTGCCATAAAAAAAATTCAAATGCGAATGGCCAATGATGTTAATATCAATTTTATTAATGATTTTGTGGCAGAATATGAATACGAACAAATTAACGACAGCATTTGGTTTATGAAAAACGAAAAGCTCTTTTTTGATTTTAACCTTACGGACCGGACATTGGGGTTTTTCGGAAAAAAAACAACACATTATAAAAACATCAATATCAATGCAGAACTCCCAAAACAGGTGCAAAAAATTAATGATAATGTAATTGTAGAGGAAAATGCTATTATTAATGATGAAAAATTTTGGATAAAAAACAGGCCTATCAACCTAACACCTAAGGAAATAAAAATATACGAGATGGTTGATTCCATAAAGCAAGTGCCTATTTACAAAACATACGAAAAGATAGTGATGATGTTTGGAATGTATCACTACGAAATAGGCTTGTTTGAACTAGGCCCTTACTATAAAATCTTTAGTTTTAATGAGATTGAAGGAAACAGAATCCGCTTAAGTGGAAGAACAAGCAATAATTTCAGTACAAACATAATGATTAACGCCCATGTTGCTTATGGAGAAAAAGACAATCGCTTTAAATATGGCGGTGGTTTTATTTATTTATTCGACAAAAATCCAAGATTAGCTATTGGGTCACAATATAAATATGATATCCAACAATTAGGGCAAAGTCCCAATGCATTAACCGAAGATAATTTTTTCACTTCTATCTTAAGACGAAATCCTAACTACAAACTAACGATGGTAAAAGACTTTAATGTTTTTATCGAAAAAGAATGGTTCCAGGGATTTTCCAACATGCTTACATTCAATTACAAAAGCATAGAACCAACAAATTATATACCTTTTCAAAAAACAACACAAACAGACATCGCAATGTATAATGCGGTAACTACCAGCGAAATTAACCTAAATGTCCGATTTGCTAAAAATGAGAAATATTTACGTGGTGAATTTGAACGTATAAATCTTGGAACCAACGATCCGGTGCTTAACCTTAATTTCACAGCAGGAATAAAAAATCTTTTAGGTTCCGATTACGAATACTATAAAATAAATGCTAACCTTGCCCATAAAGTACCCATAAGCCCGTTAGGATATTTCAAATATATTATTGATGCAGGCCAGGTTTTTGGTACCGTTCCCTACCCGCTTTTAAAATTACATGAGGGTAATGAGACTTATGCTTTCGACCGATATGCATTTAACATGATGAATTATTACGAATTTGCAAGCGACAGGTATCTAAGCGTTTACGCCGAACATCACTTTCAAGGATTTTTCCTGAATAAAATTCCATTAATCCGAAAGTTAAAATGGAGGGAAGTAGTCTCTGGGAAGGCTTTAATTGGAGAAGTAAGTAACCGGCATGAAAAAACCATGGATTTCCCCGACGGATTATATCAAGTTAATGATCCCTATTTAGAAGCCGGAGTGGGCATAGAAAATATATTTAAAATTTTCCGGATAGATGCCTTGTGGCGTTTATCATATCTTAATCATCAAAATATCGAAAAATTTGGATTAAGGGCAACCGTACAAATTATATTTTAAAAATTGCATTAAAAAAGTTATACATTTGTAAAAAATAAATTTTAATAATGAGTCAGGAGCATCGAGTACAATTACGAACAGAAAACTTAATCAAAAAATACCGTTCGAGAACTGTCGTAAACAAAGTTTCTGTTGACGTTAAGCAGGGCGAAATTGTAGGCCTGCTTGGTCCAAATGGAGCCGGTAAAACAACTACTTTTTATATGATTGTTGGATTGATTACTCCATATTCGGGTAAAATTTATCTTGATAATAAAGATATTACCAAAGAACCGGTATATAAACGAGCACAAATGGGTGTTGGATATCTGGCACAAGAAGCTTCGGTTTTTAGAAAATTAAGTATTGAAGATAATATCAAAGCCGTATTGGAAATGTCAAATATGTCAAAAGAGGAACAAAAAGAACGGCTTGAAAATCTTTTGGACGAATTTGGATTACAAAAAATACGAAAAAGTTTAGGAATACAACTATCCGGAGGTGAAAGACGAAGAACAGAAATAGCCAGAGCACTGGCCATAAAACCAAAATTCATCCTACTCGACGAACCATTTGCCGGAGTTGATCCTATTGCTGTTGAAGATATTCAGGAAATTGTAGGAAAATTAAAAGAAAAAAATATCGGCATTTTAATAACCGACCATAATGTGCACGAAACCCTTTCAATTACCGACCGTGCCTATTTACTTTTTGAAGGTTCCATATTAAAAGCAGGAAATGCTCAAGAGCTGGCCAATGATGAACAGGTTCGCCGGGTTTACCTAGGTAAAAATTTTGACCTTAGAACCATTGGATTAAATAATGAGTAAAGACCTGAAAAATAAAAAATTGTATCCACTACAAACTTTTTTTCTGATTTTTCTTTTTCTAAAAAAATTATAATATATTTGCACTCACTTTTGCGGATGTGGCGTAATTGGTAGCCGCGCTAGACTTAGGATCTAGTGCCTTCGGGCGTGGGGGTTCGAGTCCCTTCATCCGCACAAAAACGTAACGAACCGCTGCAACAATCGATAACTATTTCGATTGTTTGGCGGTTTTTTAAAATTTGTAAATGCTCAAATCAAATTACAGATGAATATAGTAAAAGAAAACATCGACGAATTAAATGCCTTATTAAAAGTTCAGGTAACCGAAAAGGATTATGCTGAGAAGGTAGAGAACATGCTTAAAGACTATCGTAAAAAAGCGAGAATTGACGGATTCAGACCAGGAAAAGTTCCTGCAGGACTGATAAAAAAAATGTACGGGAAAGCCATTTTAGTTGAAGAGGTAAATAAGCTTATATCTGAATCACTTACCAATTATATCCGCGAAGAAAAATTAAATATTCTTGGCGAACCATTGCCTAACAAAGAACAAGAAACCATTGACTTTGATCAGGATAATGAATTTGAGTTTGTTTTTGATATAGGCCTTGCCCCCGAAGTAGAGGTAAAACTTTCCAAAAGAGATAAAGTACCTTATTATGATGTTAAGGTTGACAAAAAATTGCTCGAAGCACATACCGACAACTATCAACGCCGGTTTGGAGAATTTGTGGACATTGATAAAACTACCGACCATGAAATGTTAACCGGTAATTTTACGCAACTTGATGAAAATGGAAATGCCCTTGAAGATGGAATAAAAACCGAAGATGTAAAAATTTCCATTGAATACATAAAAGATAAAGATATTAAAGCAGCATTTGCCGATAAAAAAATAGGCGACATTGTGAAATTTGATGTACGAAAAGCTTATCCAAGCGACTCGGAAATTGCTTCGATGCTTAAAATAGATAAAGAAAAAGCGAAAAATATTACTGGTGATTTTGAATTTAAAATCAATCAAATTCAAAAATTTGAAAAAGCGGAGGTAAATCAGGAACTTTTTGATAAAGCTTTTGGCGAAGGTGTTATTCAATCAGAAAAAGAATTTAATAACAAGTTAACCGAAGAAATAAAAGAAAACTTCAAGAAAGAAGCCGATTACCGATTTTTAATCGATGCCAAAGAAAAACTGGTAAACAAACTAAAACCGGAATTACCCGTTAAATTTTTAAAACGATGGTTAGTTACCATTAACGAAGGTAAATTTACTCCCGAACAAATCGAAGAAGAATTTCCAAAATTTGAGGAAGATCTGAAGTGGCAAATTATTCGCGACCAAATCATTAAAGATAACGAAATTAAAGTTACGGAAGAGGAGGTTCTCGATGTTGCCAAAGAAGTAACCGCAGCACAATTTATGCAATACGGATTGAACAATTTACCTGATGAGCAGTTAGAAATGTATGCTAAGGAAATCCTAAAAAAGGATACCGAAAGACGAAATCTTTACGAACGGAAATTCGAAGACAAAGTGCTGGAACACATTAAAGATTCGGTAAAACTAGACGAAAAAGAAGTTACTACCGAAGAGTTTCAGAAGCTTTTTGAGGACGAACAAAAGAAAAATAAATAATTTCGTTGTACTGTAAAATTCGTTACCTTTATAAACCAAAAATTAAACAGGTATAATTATGATTCCAAAAGACGAATTTAAAAAATATGCTACCAAACACCTTGGTCTTAGCAGCTTATCGATGGAAAAGTATGCATCGACTTATAACAGTTATATTTCACCCACCATTATCGAAGAACGCCAGATGAACGTTGCTCAAATGGATGTTTTCTCGCGATTAATGATGGACCGCATTATTTTTCTGGGCGTTCCTATTGACGATTATGTAGCCAATATTATTCAGGCACAATTGTTATTTCTTGAATCTACCGATCCTGCCAAAGATATTCAAATTTATATGAATTCTCCGGGCGGAGTTGTTCATGCAGGGTTAGGAATATATGACACGATGCAGTATATTTCTCCGGACATTGCAACCATTTGTACTGGTATGGCCGCATCAATGGGAGCTGTTTTACTGGCAGCAGGAACAACCGGAAAACGTTCTGCATTAACTCATGCAAGAGTGATGATTCACCAGCCTATGGGTGGTGCCCAGGGACAAGCTGCCGATATTGAAATTACAGCTCGTGAAATCCTTAAATTAAAAAAGGAACTATACGACATTCTGGCAAAGCATTCGGGGAACACATTTAAAAAAATCGAAAAAGATTCGGACCGTGATTACTGGATGACTGCCGAAGAAGCTAAAAAATACGGAATGATTGACGAAGTGTTAATCAGAAATGAAAAGAAAGAATAAAAAATTCAAATCCTACATTTTATTGAACCGCATATTTACAATGCGGTTTTTTTATTCTAATTATTACCGTAAATTTGTAAAATATATTAAAAAGAATTAATGATGGATAAATGTTCGTTTTGTGGGAGAGATAAAAAAGACACCAATCTTTTAATAGCAGGATTGTCAGGACATATTTGTGATCGATGTATTGAGCAGGCACATGAGATTGTACAGGAAGAACTGCGCAAAAAAGGAGAATTTGATGTTAATCAGATTGAACTGCTTAAACCTATAGAAATTAAAGGATTTCTCGACCAGTACGTAATTGGCCAGGAAGAAGCCAAAAAATATCTTTCGGTAGCTGTTTATAACCATTACAAAAGGTTAATGCAGGAAAACCTAAAAGACGAAGAAGAAATAGAGATTGAAAAATCAAATATTGTACTGGTTGGTGAAACAGGTACCGGCAAAACCTTATTAGCCCGAACGATTGCCAAAATGTTGCACGTACCATTTACCATTGTCGATGCTACGGTATTAACTGAAGCAGGATATGTGGGCGAAGATATTGAAAGCATCTTAACACGGTTGCTTCAGGTAGCCGATTATAATATAGAAGCTGCCGAAAAAGGAATTGTTTTTATTGATGAAATTGACAAGATTGCCCGTAAAGGCGATAATCCTTCAATTACCCGGGATGTATCCGGTGAAGGTGTTCAGCAGGGATTACTAAAACTGCTCGAAGGCTCAATAATAAATGTACCGCCTCAGGGTGGAAGAAAACATCCTGACCAAAAGATGATTCCTGTGAATACTAAAAATATTCTATTTATTTGTGGTGGTGCTTTCGATGGAATCGAACGGAAAATCGGGCAAAGGCTCAATACTCAGGTGGTAGGATATGCAGCCAGCAGAGAAAAAAATCAGATTGACAGAAACAATCTATTGCAATATATTGCTCCACAAGATTTAAAAGCATTTGGTTTAATCCCTGAAATTATTGGACGAATCCCTGTGCTTACTTATTTAAATCCTTTACACAAAGAAGCGCTTCGTAAAATTCTTACTGAGCCTAGAAATGCAATCATCAAACAGTATAAAAAACTGTTTAAAATGGATAGTATCGATTTACATTTTAAAAATGATGTATTGGATTATATTGTTGAAAAAGCCATAGAGTTTAAGCTTGGAGCGCGAGGGTTACGTTCTATTTGCGAAGCAATCATGATGGATGTAATGTTTGATATGCCTTCGAAAAAGGACAAAGAACTTACCATTACTCTCGAATATGCTAAAGAAAAATTGGGTAAAACCAATATTCAAAGGCTCAAAGCAGCCTAATTAATGTTTCATTTAAATTTTTTAAATCCTAATCGTGGTTTACATTAAACAGTCGCTTCCGGCGACTGTTTTTTTTCATGCCCTCTAATCCGCCAAGCCGCTTGGAGCGGCCAGGTGGATAGCCTTAGCGGATATTTAACCTTTTTCCCTGTCCAGCACCAAAATAGAAAATGGATATTTATTCTTTTCATCAGATTCAAAATCACGCTTATCCGTTACTTCCCATTCATCCATATCTATTTCCGGGAAAAAAGTATCTCCTTCAAACGAATGATGAATCTTAGTCAGGTAAATCCGGTCGACCAAAGGTAATGCCAGTTCATAAATTTTCCCTCCACCGATGATGAATGCTTCAGAATCGTTTTGGGCCTCTTTTATTGCTTCTTCGAGCGAATGTACAACAACACAGCCTTCGGCAGAGTAATTTTTATCCCGGGTAATAACTACATTGGTGCGGTTAGGCAAAGGCCGGCCATTGGATTCAAATGTTTTTCGGCCCATAATAATACAATGTCCGCTGGTTGTTTCTTTAAAATGTTTTAAATCTCTGGGCAAATGCCAGATTAAATCGTTGTCTTTTCCTATGACGTTATTTTCTGCTACAGCTACGATAATTGAAAGCATAATGAGTTGGTTTATTGGTGAATTGGTAAATTAGTAAATTAGTAAATTAGTAAAAAAGTGTTATTTTGATTTACATTGATTTTTTAAGTAACTGATATACCCGTTGAGTTTAATTAAAAGTTCATCAACTATAACACTTAACTCTGATTTTGTTTCTTGATTTAACAAGCTTCTTCGGCTTGCTTTCATTATCCAAACTTTTGTTTCTAACAATGATCCTCTGGCATAATAGCAAAACTGAATATTTTCTTTATAGAAAAATCTTCCGTAACCTTCAGCAATATTTGCAGATATAGAATCGGCTGATTTAATAAATTGCTTTCCTACTGTGTCTTTTTCAAAATATTTCCAACCAGACACTAAATCCCAAACAATTTCACCAATTTCATTTGATAATTGAAAAATCTCTAATTTTTCTAAAGAATAAAAATCGTTCATTTTATAAAATTATTTTAAATATTATTATAAGATAATACTAAAAACATATTCTTACAAATAACTCCATTCTAATTCTAATTAAATAAAATCCAGCATACTCTTATCAAAAAATATAAAATAACAACGCTCACCCAATTTACAAATTTACCATTTTACTATTTTTCATTTTTATACCGAAATAGCCCCCTTTATATGTGGATGCGGATCATAATTTTCCAGGACAAAATCATCAAATTCAAAATCAAAAATATTTTTCTTATCAGGATTTATTTTAAGATTGGGTAACGATCTGGGTTCACGGGTTAATTGTAACTTAACCTGCTCGATATGATTTAAATAAATATGTGCATCACCAAGGGTATGGATAAACTCAAACGGTTTTAACCCGGTGGCCTGAGCAACCATTTTGAGCAATATAGCATAGGATGCAATATTAAAAGGCACACCCAAAAAGATATCGGCGCTTCGCTGATAAAGCTGTAAAGACAACTTACTATCGGCCACATAAAACTGGAAAAGAATGTGGCAGGGTGGTAAAGCCATATTTTTCAGGTCAGCAACATTCCATGCACTGACAATATGCCTGCGTGAGTTCGGATTATTTTTTATCGAATCAATTATTTGCGAAATCTGATCGATGGATCCCCCTGTAGGAGAAGGCCACGAACGCCACTGGTAACCATAAATGTTTCCCAGATCGCCATTTTCATTGGCCCACTCATCCCAAATACGAACCTTATGCTCGTTTAAATATTTTATATTGGTATCCCCATTTAAAAACCATAGCAATTCATAAATAATTGACTTCAGATGAAGTTTTTTAGTAGTTAGTAACGGGAAGCCATCTTCCAGATTAAAGCGCATCTGGTATCCAAAAGCACTTATGGTGCCGGTTCCGGTCCGGTCTTCTTTTTTTACTCCGTGGTTGAGTACATGATCAAGTAAATCTAAATATTGTTTCATGTGTTTATTTTTTTATTGTTTTTAAGATCACATGTAATCGCATAAGTAAAATAATCATTTTGTTTGGTATGTAAATGTTTATTTTACTTATGCTTATTTCATATCATCGCTGGATTTTTATCTTGTAAAATGAATACATGTAAAATTAAAAAAACAATAAGCAGAAACGATCGGTTCAGGAAAATTCTATTCAACAATATTTTCAGAAACGGGCTGTTACTCTTTCAAATCCCTTATTTAATCGATAAAATAATTGTTAATAAAAAACATTTAGTATATTTGCGTATTTAATTACCGAATTAACCTAAATAGAATTGTTATGTCGAAAGTTGTATCCATGTCAGAAGCAGTATTCATTGCATTGCATGGTATTATTTTAATTGCCCGCGAAAAGGAAGGATTAAATGTACTGAAAATTGCTGAACGAACGAACACTTCTAAACACCATGTGGCAAAAGTAATGCAACGACTGGTAAAAGCCGGATATTTAACCTCTCACCGAGGACCCAGCGGAGGTTTCGAACTTCGCAAAAAACCAGAAGATATCAATTTCCTCGAAATTTATGAAATCATTGAAGGACCTATAGAAATGGGTAAATGCCCGATGGATAAACTGGTTTGCCCTTTTGATAAATGTATCATGAATAATGTTACCAATAAAATGACCGTTGAATTTAAAGAGTATCTGAAAAAACAAACCATTGATCAATATATTTAAACAGGTAAACTAAAGCTGATAATAAAAAAACATATCTTTCTTGTTATTTTTTTAACACACCATAAGCACTCTGTAACAGCACTTTAAAAATCAGGATTTTACAAAAATGATATATATCAACCCCAAACATTTGGTCAGGTAAAAACAATTTGATAATTTTGGTATTCAATTACTTAATTACCTTTTTAAAAAGATAAAAAGACAGATCATAAAAATAGACGAAAAAAAGTGCACTGGATGCGGAGTTTGCATCCCCAATTGCCACGAAGGCGCTTTACAAATTATTGATGGTAAAGCACGATTAATAAGCGATTTAATGTGCGACGGATTGGGAGCTTGTATAGGACACTGCACCGAAGGCGCCATTGAAATTATCGAAAGAGCAGCCCAGCCGTATAACGAAATGATCGTTATTGAAGAGATGATGAAAAAAGGAAAAAATACCGTCATTGCCCATTTAAACCATTTAAAAGATCATAAAAAATTTGGTTTTTTTAAACAGGGAATAAAGTGGATGCAGGAAAATAAATAGAAAATCAATCACTAACCAAAAAAACAATAAAATTATGAGTATGTTTTGTTTTCAATGCCAGGAAGCAGCCAAAGGAACCGGCTGTACCATTAAAGGAGTTTGTGGAAAAACCGACGATGTGGCGAATATGCAGGATTTATTGCTATTCGTTTTAAAAGGGATATCCATTTATACCAAAGCTGCACGCGAAAATAATGTTGAGTATGATAAAAAAATCAACAAATTTATCTTCGATGGTCTGTTTGCAACCATTACCAATGCAAACTTTGACAAGAAAGTTTTCATTGAAAGAGTACGTGAAGGACTGGAAATTAGAAACAGTGTGCGGTTAGCCTTAAAAGAAGCCGGAATTGAATTAGACGAAAGTAAGTTGCACGAATCGGCAACCTGGCAGGCTTTCACTCCGGACGAATATGAAAGAAAGGCTACAGATGTAGGTGTTTTAAAAACCGAAAACGAAGATGTTCGTTCGTTACGTGAATTAATTACTTACGGAGTAAAAGGGTTAGCAGCTTATACCGAGCATGCCTATAACTTAGACCAGGAAAACGAAGAGCTTTATAAATTTATGCAGGATGCACTGGTTGCTACAACCGACGACAACTTAACCGCTGACGACCTTGTTGCACTAACCTTAGAAACCGGGAAATACGGTGTTGATGCTATGGCTCTTCTGGATAAGGCCAACACTACTGCATACGGAAATCCAGAAATTACCAAAGTAAATATTGGCGTTCGAAACAATCCGGGTATTTTAATTAGCGGCCACGACTTAAGAGATATGGAAGACCTGCTGAAACAAACCGAAGGTACCGGAGTGGATGTTTATACACACAGTGAAATGTTACCGGCCAACTACTACCCTGCCTTTAAAAAATACGATCATTTTGTAGGCAATTATGGGAACTCATGGTGGAAACAAAAAGAGGAATTTGAGAGCTTTAACGGGCCCATCCTGTTTACAACAAACTGTATTGTTCCTCCACCCAAAAATGCAAAATACAGCGATAAAGTTTATACTACCGGAGCTGCCGGATTTGATGGATTTACACATATACCAAACCGAGAAAAAGGCGGACAAAAAGATTTCTCCCAAATCATTGAACATGCTAAAAAATGTGAGGCACCGGAAGAAATTGAAAAAGGAGAAATTGTAGGTGGTTTTGCTCACAATCAGGTAATGCAACTGGCCGACAAAGTAGTAGGTGCTGTTAAATCGGGTGCTATTAAGAAATTCTTTGTGATGGCAGGATGTGATGGCAGAATGAAAAGCCGTGAATACTATACCGAGTTTGCCGACCAATTACCAAAAGATACCGTCATTTTAACGGCCGGTTGTGCAAAATACCGCTATAACAAATTGCCTTTGGGCGATATTGACGGAATTCCAAGAGTACTGGATGCGGGGCAGTGTAACGACAGCTATTCGTTAGCTGTAATTGCCATGAAGCTAAAAGAAGTTTTTGAGTTGAATGACATCAACGAGTTGCCGATTGAATATAACATTGCATGGTACGAGCAAAAAGCGGTAATCGTTCTGTTGGCACTTCTTTATCTTGGTGTTAAAAACATTCACTTAGGGCCAACATTACCGGCATTCTTATCGCCAAATGTAGCCAATGTTTTGGTTGAGAAATTTGGTATCAGCGGAATAAAAACCGTGGAAGAAGATATCAAAATGTTTATGAACTAATTAAATATGAATCATTAAAAACAAACCTGGCAGGTTCTATTAGTCTGCCAGGTTTTTAAATATCATATAAAATGAAAACAATAACTTATTTAGAAGCAGAAGCAAGAGAAAACCCACATGGTGTTGATGCACGTGGACTATATGACAGCAAACATGCCATGGTAACTCATATGTACATAAAACCCGGTGAACAACTTAAAAAACACATCACTCCCGTGGATGTAATTTTTTATGTACTGGAAGGAACCGGGATTATTGAGATTGGCGATGAGAAAAAAGAAGTAAATAAAGATACGCTGATTGACAGTCCGGCCAAAATACCTCATTGCTGGTATAACGAAAGTGACAAGGTGTTAAGAGTACTTGTCATTAAAGTACCCAAACCCGAAGGCAAAACAAAAATATTATAATAGGAAACTTTTTTAGATGCGCATTTGTTCATATGTCCCGGGAAAGTTAACCGGGACTTATTTTTTCTTTGAAATGAGGAATTGCTTTTAGTCATTTTTCCGCATATTTTTTTATTTTCACAACATAATAAAAAACCAGGTACTTCATGCACCCAAGAATTGCAAGAGAAAAAAGAATAATGAATAAAATGATTAAGATGTACTGCCAGAAAAATCATTATAGCAAAAAAAGGGAACTTTGCTCTGATTGTGAAGAATTAAAAGCATATGCCAATAGAAAATTATTGCGCTGCCCGTTTGCAAAAGATAAACCTATTTGCGCAAAATGTAAAATCCATTGTTACAACACCCAAAGAAGAGAAGAAATAAAAAAAATAATGCGCTACACCGTCCCTAAAATGATATACAAACATCCGATAGATACCATCATTTATTTTTTCAATAAGCTAATACATATTAATTATACACCACAATGAAAATCCAAAACCTTGAAAACACTCCGAAAGTACCAATTGAATTGGAAGCACATATACTACACTCAGAAAATCCTGTTGAACTTGTACATTTACTATTAAAACCCGGTGAGCAATTAGCCGAACACAAAAATCCGTTTGATATAATTTTTTTTGTTATTGAAGGGTCCGGAATCTTAACCATTAACGGCAAACCCTCCAGCCTTAAAGCTACTGATACCCTGAAAGTAACATCAGAAATTAATCGCGGATGGGAAAATAACTCCGATAAAGATTTAAAAATTTTAGTCATAAAACTTCTGTAATTTGATTTTGCTTAAATCAATGAATCTGCTATCTTGCGGAAAATAAAAAAATGAAAGATGAAAAAAATCTATTTATTAATAGCTGCTATTACTATTGCAACCACAATATTTTCGTGCAAATCCGGCAAAGAAAAAATAAATAAAGAAGAATATATTCAGTCGGTAAAAGAGTGGCAACAAAACCGGTTAGAACGATTAAAATCTGAAAACGGCTGGTTAAACCTGGTTGGTTTGCACTGGCTTAAAGAGGGAGAAAACCCTTTTGGCAGCAACGAAGCCAATAACATTGTTTTTCCCGATAAAGCACCTGAGTTTATTGGTTCAATTCTGTTGTATAAAGACCATTTAAGCGTTCGTATTGAGCCCGATGTTGATGTATACATTAACGATAGCCTGGCAAAAGAGCATGAGGTTTACCCCGATGCAGCTGAAAACACCACCTATTTTAAACTGGGTGATCTCCGGTGGCATATTATTAAACGTGGCGACCAGTATGGTATTCGCTTACGCGATTTAAAAAGTCCGTTGTTGGAACAAATTACCGAAATACCAACGTTCCCTATAGATTTAAAATGGAGATTAAAAGCAACTTTTGTGCCGTTTGACACCCCTAAAGAGATTGCAGTTCCCAATTTTTTAGGCGATGTAAACTACGAAAAATGCTACGGATCACTAAAATTCACTATAGACGGACAGGAACTTTCCTTAATGCCTTTAGGTGATGGTGTGAACGAAAACTTTTTTGTGATCTTTGCCGACGAAACCAGCGCTGAAGAAACATACGGTGCCGGAAGATTTTTATCGGTCGGGAAGCCGGACAAAAACGGAATAACGTATATCGATTTTAATAAAGCAACCAATCCGCCTTGTGCATTTACCGATTATGCAACCTGCCCCCTACCACCCAAAGAGAATATTTTACCGGTAAAAATTCTGGCCGGCGAAAAAACCAACGCGTTGATTGGGCATCATTAAAATATTTAAACATTAATAAAAAAAGTGTTGCAAGATAATGTTATCCTACAACACTTTTTTTTAAATCAGATCTTTAACACTATTTACTGGTTGGGTTGGAAAGGAAGAAAGTGGCAATAGCAGCAATAATGATTTGAACAATCAAGCCACTACTTAACCCTCCATCTAACATATCAATGATATTGTAAACCGATACCAGAGCAATAACTAAACCCGACAAAACCGTTAAAGTTGCTCTATAAACAAAGCCTGCAATAAAGATAATAACTGCTGCAAGCAAATAAAGCGTTGCAATATAAAACTGAAATTCATCTAAATGAAATTTACTGAATGTTTTAAAATATTCAGTATAGGCAAACAATAAAAGTCCAATTCTCATTAACCAGATAGAAACAGGATACAATGCTTTAATGGGTTTCATAACTTTAAGTTTTTGGTTTATAAGATACTAAAATACAATTTTTTGCAAAATAAAAAAACCCAACAAAAATGCTCGTTGAGTTTTTAAATCAGTTAAATAAAATATCTTTATTCCTCAGTAACAGTATATTTTACCCCCCTTTCGTTTAGATAATCCATAATAAAGGCAAAATTCTTTTCATCTACCCCTAAATATTCCGGTGGGCACAGGCCTTTATGTTTGACCATTCCCTTTATAAATAAATTGGTTATAGCGGTACAGGTATATCCTGTAGTTCGTGCCATAGATGTAATATCTGTTTCTTTATCGTATTTATCAAAAAGGTTATACGTATATTTTTTGTCCTTTCCTTTTTCTTTTCCCTTAATCGTTACACGCATCATGGTATAATCTTCTTCGTTGCGTTTTAGCTCCCAAACGGGAAATAAAAGTTTGGCGGTAAAATCAATGGGCCTTATCTGCTTTCCATTCACAAGAATATGATCATTATCAAAAAAACCGGTTTCTCTTAAAACCTTTATATATTCAATAGTTCCGGGATAACGCAATGTTTTTTCAATCATATTCGGGATATCCATTGTTTTAATGAGTGTTCTAAGACCATCGGTATTCCATGCTTCTAGGGATCCAATAGGCTCAAAATATTCGAGTTCATCTTCTGATAGCGCTTTACGAACAACCATTTCACCATTTAAAACATAGCGGGCATGTCGTGTATACTCCTCCAGCACATCCCTGGGAGAAAAAACAGCTTTATACTCATAGGGCCACTCGCGCTTAAAAGGCAACCCTCCGCTGTAACATTTATAGCTATTAACCTCCATTCTTTCATTATGATAACCCAAAATAACATTTCCCATACCAGGAGCAATACCGGCATCAATAATTGCGGTTACATTTTTTTCTTTCGCTAACTGATCCAACTCATAAGGTTCTTCTCTAAAAAAAGAAATATCAATAATATTCGTTCCAGCTAAGATAGATTGTTTAACCGCATTGTACCCCATATATCCGGGTAAAGCCCCGATAACCAGATCGAAATCTTTTATCACATTATTAAACTCTTCCACATCAGCCAAATCGGCAATTTGGGTGGATATATTTTTATATTTATTAAATTTCTCCAACTCCGAAGGGTTAATATCAACAGCAGTCACCTCAAAAAATTTTGCCAAATCAACGGCAATTGCTTTTCCTATTAGTCCTGCACCTAAAACAACAATTTTTTTCATACCAAAAAACAATTAATAATTCAATAAGTAAAGTTATAAAACTTTTCGACATCATCCTTATCTACTTTTTCAACATCCACAATGATCTGTATTTCTTCAAGAGGCCTATTCCGTTTATTCACGGGTTGCGAAGCAATTTTATCTACTACTTCAAATCCACTCATTACCTGTCCAAAAACAGTATATTCACCATCCAAATGTGGAGCTCCGTTACCGTTTTGTATAATATAAAACTGTGTTCCACTGGAACGTTTTTCAGGGTTTTCGGCACCTCCATACCTTGCTGCACCAACAGCACCAAGCACATGTTTGTGATGTGATTTTATTTCAGCAGGAATGGTTCCCTGAATAACCGAAGGACTATAATCAATCGGCTTATTTCGGGTGGTATAATCCCCAGTTTGAATCATAAAATTATCAATAACCCGATGGAAAACAATATAATCATAAACACCTGATTTTGCCAGTTTAATAAAATTTTCTTTATGGATTGGGGTATCATCAAATAATAATATCTTAATATTACCATAATCGGTATGGATGGTAACCAGATAATCTGTATTACCTTCGTCTGGCTGCCCGTAGCAAGCAACTGAAACCAGCCATAAAAAAATAAAAACGAAAAAATGTTTATATTTCATATGCATTTTTGTAGGGCTTTAACCAAGAATCATTCCAATAATGGTAGCAGATAATAAAGAAGCCAATGTTCCTCCAATTAAAGCTCTCATCCCCTGTTTAGACAAAAAAGTTCTTTTGTTTGGAGCTAATCCACCTATTCCTCCAATTTGAATTCCAATAGAGGCAAAATTGGCAAACCCGCACAACATATAGGTTGCCATAATAATGGATTTATAGTGCGTAAAGCTACCGTAAACTGCATCCCCTGTAGTTTTTAAAGTTGCTAAACTTGTATAGCCTACAAATTCGCTGGCAATTAATTTTTCACCCAACAATCTTCCTAACAAAGCCATATCTTCTTTAGCAACACCAATAACCCACATCAACGGAGCAAACAAATATCCTAAAATAAATTCAAGCGACAGTCCATCATACTGCCCGTCAGTAGCCTGTTCAATAACTTCGTTCAGGTTAATCCAGGAACCTACTTTTGTAAAAACAAAATTAACCATGGCAATAAAAGCAAAAAATACAAGCAACATGGCACCCACATTAGCAGCCAGCTTTAAACCTTCAATCGTACCATTTGAGAGTGCATCCAAAAAGTTAGATCCAATTTTATCCATGGATACATTGGCTTCTTTCTGAATTTTTTCTGGTTTTTCAGTCTGTGGCATCAATACCTTTGAAATAACAATTGCTCCGGGTGCAGCCATTACCGATGCCGTTAACAAGTGTTTCGCAAACAAAACCCTTTGTACAGGATCATCTCCTCCTAAAAATCCAATATATGCCGCTAACACTCCACCAGCTACAGTAGCCATTCCTCCAATCATAACCAACAACATTTCAGAATCATTCATCTTGGGCAGGTATGCTTTTATCATTAAAGGAGATTCTGTTTGTCCTAAAAATATATTCCCGGCCACAGATAAACTTTCTGTTCCTGATAATTTCATGGCTTTTATCATTAACCAAGCTAACCCTTTTACTACAACTTGTATTATACCCCAATAAAATAATACACTGGTTAAGGCCGAAAAGAAAATTATGGTAGGTAAAATTTGAAATGCAAAAATCATCCCCATAGAATCGGTATCCATAATAGAACCAAAGAGAAAAGTACTTCCGGCATCGGTGAAATCTAATATTTTAACAAAAATTTTGCCTACAAACTCAAAGAAAAAAGCAACAAAAGGAATGTATAGAATACTTATAGCCAGGATTAACTGTATGGCAAGTCCTTTGGCAATAACAATCCAATCTACATTCTTCCGGTCTGAACTAAAAATCCAGGCTAAAATAATGATAACAACCATTCCCAACAATCCCCTGAGAATTGTAATCAAACTAAATCCGGATCCTTCTTTACCTTTAATCAGAATATTAGATTTAGAAATTTTTTCCTCAGCTTTCTGCTCCGTTTGTTCGGATACTAAATAATCGGTTGAATCAGTTTTTATTGTTGTAGTATCACTTGCTAATTTATTTTGTGGTTCGTTTGTATTACTTTGTGATGCAAAAACTCCTGCAATAACAATTACAAAAGAAAAGAGAACTAGTATTTTTTTCATTCAATTCAATTTAATTTAAATTAATCTATTTATCTTTTTTTCGCTTATTTATTTCATCTCGAATAATAGATGCCTTTTCATATTCCTCTTTTTTTATTGCCTCATCTAAAAGGACTTCCAGAGCTTCAATGTCTAAATCTTCGTATTCGTAACTAGACATAGATGATACATCTGCATCAGGTTTATCAGACGATTCATCCGAAGAGGATTTATGAGGTTGTATTTTTTCTTCACTTTCAATATCAATTACTATTCCTGACTTTTGTAAAATCTCTTCGGTAGTATAAATTGGACATTTAAATCGTAAGGCAAGAGCAATAGCATCAGAGGTTCTGGCATCAATAGAAATATTATTTTTCCCATTGTTACAAATAAGTTGAGAATAAAATACGCCTTCCTCCAGACGATAAATATTAACCTCCAACAAGTTAACTCCAAAAGATGTTGCAAAATTTAAAAATAAATCATGGGTTAATGGACGTGGAGGTTTTAAACCTTCTAATTGAATAGCAATAGCCTGCGCCTCAAATCCACCAATAATTATAGGAATACGTCTTTCACCATTTTCTTCTGTCAAAACTAAAGCATATGCCCCAGTCTGTGTCTGACTATACGATATTCCCAGTACATTTAACTTAATCTTACTCATAAATAAAAATCAGGTTACAACATTACATTTATACAAAAGTAAATAAATCATTGATAAAATATAGATTTATACTTTTGAACCTGTAAGAAATATTGTGCAAGCAAGTTTAACAATTAATTTAATGAAAAAAAAGTTACTATTTAGTTAAAAAAAATCAGATTCTTCTATTTCAGGTATTTTTATTAATAAATAATAGTATTAATTCGTTTGTGCTATGTTTATAAAAAAGATTATTTTTAACTTAGCAACTGTAAAAAAACAAATGATGAATACGATAATATCAGATTTTTTGGAAGCTCAACATATATTAAACGCATTTATTAATGGCGAAAATAATATTTTAAAAATTCAGTCTGCGGGAGATCTAATTATCGAAGCAATAAAAAAAGGGAAAAAAGTTATTTCGTGTGGCAATGGAGGGTCTATGGGCGACGCCATGCATTTTGCTGAAGAGCTTACCGGACGTTTTAGAGAAAACCGTCCTGCCATTGCAGCTCTTTCCATTTCAGACCCTACCCATATCACATGTACAGCTAATGACTATGGTTATGATTATATTTTTTCGAGATATATTGAAGCTGTAGGTCAGGAAAATGATGTATTACTTGCGATTAGTACCAGTGGCAATTCTGCTAATGTATTAAAAGCAGCTGAAATTTCTCATGAGAAAGGAATGAAAGTGGTGGCGCTAACCGGGAAAAAAGGAGGAAAAATGGCTCAAGAGTGTGATGTTGAAATTCGTGCACCTTATTCCCAATACGCCGACAGAGCACAAGAAATACATATTAAAGTTATCCATGCTCTAATTCATTATATCGAAAACAATCTTTTTTAACACAAAATAAACTGTTTATGCTGGTAAAAACCTATGGAAGTGCTGTACAAGGCATAAGTGCTACAACCATTACCATAGAAGTAAGTGTATCACAAGGGATTAATTTTTATCTTGTCGGGTTACCAGATAGCGCTGTAAAAGAAAGTCAACAACGAATAGATTCCGCTTTAAGAACTAACGGTTACAAAGTCCCTGGCAAAAAAATCGTTATTAATATGGCCCCGGCTGATATCCGAAAAGAAGGCTCAGCCTATGATTTGCCTCTGGCCATTGGAATATTAGCAGCATCGGAACAAATACAATCCGACCAGTTAGAAAATTACATCATTATGGGCGAACTCTCGCTAGACGGAGGGTTGCAAAAAATTAAAGGCGTATTGCCTATTGCCATTCAAGCTCGAAAACAAGGGTTTAAAGGATTTATTCTACCCAAAGAAAATGCACAGGAAGCTGCTGTAGTAGATGATCTCGAAATATACGGAGTAGAAAATATTAAAGAAGTGATTGATTTTTTTAACGAAGAAATTGAACTTGAAAAAACAATCGTAGATACCCGTGACGAATTTTTTACCAACATTAACAATTATGAAATTGATTTTTCGGATGTTCGGGGTCAGGAGAATGTTAAAAGAGCACTAGAGATAGCAGCATCTGGCGGACATAACATTGTAATGATTGGTCCTCCCGGTGCCGGAAAAACCATGTTAGCGAAACGGATTCCAACTATAATTCCACCATTAACATTACACGAAGCATTAGAAACAACGAAAATACATTCGGTAGCAGGAAAAATTGATGGAGAAACTTCTTTAATGACCAGGCGTCCATACCGAAGTCCTCATCATACTATTTCGGATGTGGCTCTTGTTGGTGGAGGTGGTTATCCTCAACCAGGTGAAATTTCTTTAGCACACAATGGTGTTTTATTTTTAGATGAATTGCCCGAGTTTCAACGATCCGTTTTAGAAGTAATGAGACAACCTTTAGAAGATCGTGTTATTACGATAAGCCGTGCAAAATTTACGGTTGAATATCCCGCAAGTTTTATGCTGATAGCATCTATGAATCCCTGCCCTTGCGGATATTATAACCATCCGGATAAAGAATGTGTATGTGCGCCGGGAAACATTCAGCGTTATTTAAATAAAATCTCAGGTCCATTACTCGACCGAATTGATATACATATTGAAGTAGTTCCTGTATCGTACGATGAGCTTGCGGAAACAAAACCTGCTGAAAGCAGCGAAGAAATAAGAAAACGAGTAATAAAAGCACGCGAAAAACAGTCGGAACGATTTAACTCACACCAACAAATTTACAGCAACGCTCAAATGTCATCTAAAATGATTCGTACCTATTGTGAAATCGATACTGCCGGAAAAACACTACTAAAGAAAGCAATGGAAAAACTCGGACTATCCGCACGGGCATACGACCGCATCTTAAAAGTAGCAAGAACCATTGCCGATTTGGAAGGAACAGAAAACATTCAATCATACCACTTAGCCGAAGCCATACAATACAGAAGCTTAGATAGAAGTGGATGGGGAAACTAATTAAGATTTAAAATTAATAATAATCAATGAAAAAAATAATATACTCAAAATGCCCGCTATGCCAAAGCCATAAAATAGTATCAACCATTTCATTAGAGGATTATTCTATCTCAAAACAACCCTTCGAAATCTGGCAATGTACACAATGCAATTTTCTGTTTACCCAAAATATTCCTGATGAGGAATCTATCGGTTCTTATTATGCAAGTGAAGAGTATATCTCCCACTCAGACACAAAAAAAGGAATCGTTAACAGGCTATACCACATCGTCCGCAAAATAATGCTTGGGAAAAAATACCGACTTATTAAAAAAATATCTTCCGGAAAAACCATTTTAGATATTGGCTGCGGAACAAGTTATTTTTTAAATTATATGAAAGATAAAGATTTTCAACCACTGGGGATTGAAATAAATGAGCAGACCAGAAATTTCGGCAAACAACATTTCGGATTGAATATTCTCCATCCCGAGAAACTACTCAGAGGAGAAATAAATCAAAAATTTAAAGTGATAACCTTATGGCATGTGTTGGAGCATTTATATAAACCAAAACTATATCTTCAAAAAATAGCAAAAATTTTAGATGATGATGGTGTTCTTATCCTTGCACTACCTAACCCTGATGGTTTTGATGCCAAATACTATAAAAACTATTGGGCCGGTTACGACGTTCCACGGCATATTTGGCATTTTACACCACGGACCATTGACCGACTTCTTTCAGATCATTTTACCATTACAAAATTAAAGCGACTCCCTTTCGATTCTTTTTATAACTCGATATTAAGCGAAAAATACAGAAACAATAATTTCCCGTTTTTGTGCGGGCTATGGATTGGTCTTATGGCTTATGCAAATAGTTTAATAAGCATAAAAAAATCCAGCTCAATCATTTATGTATTAAAGAAAAAAAATCATTAAAAAATCTTCTGAAATAGAATATTATATTTGAAATAAAAATTGATTAAAAATAAAAAACTTCTTTACTAATTAACAAAAATAAAAAACATTTTTGTAATGATTTAACAAAAAGTAAATTAACAAACAATTATTTTAAAATTCTATTGTACAACAGAATTTTATGCTCTATTTTTGTTTTCATTTTATAAAAACAGAATAACAAACACTCAATATATTTGATACGTTAAAAATAACTTTAAACAATAATTACTAATTAAAAATTAAAAAAAATGGAAGGTATATTTTGGTTTATTCCTTTAGCATCAGTTTTAGCACTGATTTTTGCCTGGTTTTTCTTCAAAAGCATGATGAAAAACTCAGAAGGAACAGATAAGATGAAAGAAATTGCCCAGCACGTTCGCGATGGTGCTATGGCCTATTTGCGAAGACAATACAGGGTAGTAACAATTGTTTTTATTGTGCTATTCCTTTTATTATTAATGTTGGCCTATTTTCGCGTACAAAATCCATTTGTTCCGGTAGCATTCTTAACCGGAGGTTTCTTTTCAGGTTTATGCGGTTATCTGGGTATGCGTACAGCAACCTATGCATCAGCCCGAACAGCACATGGAGCATCTCAATCGTTAAACAAAGGTTTAAAAATTGCTTTTCGCAGTGGAGCGGTAATGGGCCTTATAGTTGTGGGATTTGCACTACTTGATATAGCCCTTTGGTGGTTTGTTTTAAATAAATTTGTATACACTGCCGAACATATGCAGAACGGTTTCGATATGTTAGGGCTTACTTTTGTTCACCCGGGAACCACAGAACATGGCAAGCTGGTTGAAATTACCGTTACGATGTTAACTTTCGGAATGGGTGCCTCAACACAAGCATTGTTTGCTCGTGTAGGCGGTGGAATTTATACCAAAGCTGCTGATGTAGGTGCCGATTTAGTTGGGAAAGTTGAAGCTGGTATTCCTGAAGACGATCCAAGAAACCCTGCAACCATTGCGGATAATGTAGGTGACAATGTAGGTGATGTTGCCGGAATGGGAGCTGACCTTTACGAATCTTATGCAGGATCAATCCTGGCCACTGCGGCATTAGGCGCTGCACTACCTGCTATATCTGGAATTGATTCCATAAGATCTATCATTTCGCCTATGCTGGTAGCTGCTTTTGGAATTATCTTATCGATTATAGGTATATTTATGGTAAGAGCGAAAGAATCAGCTACGCAAAAAAATCTTTTAAAGGCATTATTATTAGGTACCGGTGGTAGCTCCGTATTAATTTTAGTTGCGGTCGCCGGATTAGCATATTTTGAATGGATTACCTGGGGAATTTTTGGCTCCGTGGTTACAGGTCTTGTTGCAGGAGTTATTATCGGACAGGGAACCGAGTATTTTACTTCGGATGAATATAAACCTACCAAAGGTATTGCCAAACAAGCCCAGGGAGGACATGCAACAACCATCATTGATGGGATTGCTGTGGGAATGTATTCCACATGGATTCCTGTAGCAACAATAGTTGTAGGAATTATCGGCTCATTTGGGTTCGCCGGAGGATTTAGCAATTTTGCCATGGGTGTTTACGGAATAGGTTTTGCCGCCGTAGGAATGCTTTCTACTTTAGGCATTACATTAGCTACAGATGCTTTTGGACCTATTGCCGATAATGCAGGTGGAAATGCAGAAATGTCTGAACTCCCGAAAGAAGTACGAGAGAGAACTGACGCACTCGATATGCTTGGAAATACTACAGCGGCTACAGGAAAAGGATTTGCTATTGGGTCGGCTGCATTAACAGCTATGGCTTTGTTAGCTGCTTATATGGAAGAGGTTAGGTTATGGTTAGGTAGACTGGCCGCATCCAGTGCAGAAGGATTTAAGCAAATTGGCGATACCTTATTTTATAAAGGGACTGAAAACATGCCAGCAGTAATTGAAGAAGGACAAAAAGCAATTGAAATAGCTAGTGCTTCTGTTAAAGATTTCTCAGCAGCTTACGATTTAACTTTATTCAATCCCATGTTATTAGGTGGATTATTCCTTGGAGCGATGATGGCATTCGTATTTAGTGCAATGACCATGAAAGCTGTTGGCCGTGCTGCCGGAGCGATGGTAGACGAAGTTCGCCATCAATTTAAAACGATTGTTGGAATTATGGATGGATCAGGGAAACCCGATTATGCAAGATGTGTAGCAATCTCAACAAAAGGAGCACAAAAAGAAATGTTACTTCCCTCATTATTTGCCATTGCAGTACCCGTTATTGTTGGTGTTATTTTAGGAGTAGCCGGAGTTGTTGGATTATTAGCCGGCGGTCTGGTTACTGGATTTACATTAGCATGTATGCTAAATAATTCAGGAGGTGCATGGGATAATGCTAAAAAATATATTGAAAAAGGAAATTATGGAGGAAAAGGTGGCGAAGCTCACAAAGCAAGTGTTACCGGGGATACTGTTGGTGACCCGTTTAAAGATACCTCAGGTCCTTCATTAAACATATTGATAAAATTGATGACCATGGTTTCGGTAGTTATGGCTGGATTAACCGTAGCTGTTGGAATTTTTGTATAAATAAAATACATTTTTTTAACATTGAAAGCTGGTTGAAATACCAGCTTTCTTTTTTAATATTCAGAATATTTCCTTGTTTACACTAATATTCTTATATTTGGATTCAAAGGAAATAATAACTAAAATTTAATATTATGGGTAAAGGAGATACAAAAACCAGAAGAGGTAAACTTTTTAGCGGAAGTTTCGGTAAACGTAGACCTCGAAAACACTTTAAAAAAGTTGAAAATACTCAGAAAGAAAGTGTGAAAAAAAAGGAAGCCATTACACCCAAACCGAAAACTGAAGATAAACCTGCTGAGAAAAAGGAAACAAAACCAAAAACTGAAAAAAAATCTACAGCAGCCAAAAAAACTACAACTGCCAAATCAACGGCAAAAAAGACTACAACTAAAAAAACAACGGCTAAGAAAACAACAGCTAAAAAGACAACAGCCAAAAAGACAACAAAAAAAGCGGAGCCTAAGAAGGACGAAGAAAAAGATAAAAAATAAAATCATATTAAAAAGGATTGAAAATTTCAACCCTTTTTTTATTGGAGCTGTCCAAAAAGTATCTAAAAATGGTAAAATTGATTATCCATTTGCTTAGCAAAACTTTGCGATTTCTTTGCGATACTCTGCTTATCAATACTTTATGATTTTACCACAAAGTCACACAAAGGAATCACGAAGTTCCACAAATACTTTTTGGACACCCTCTTTTTTTATTCCCCGGCATCTTCGAAAAACATCTCTTCTTCAAGCTGACGAATTCTGTTTTTAACATATTCTTTTAATTCCTTTTCATCGGTATTTAAAGGTACAATATCTGTTTGAACAGAATCATTGGGGTTAGACATAGTCAGGTAGCCGTCATAATAATTAATCGCCATTTTTTTATCGTTAAGGTAGAGGTCATAAATTTGGCCCATTTTAAATGAAAGAATAGGCTTTGCACTGTTACGGTAAGCCACTTTTAAATATTCAACCGAAAGTTCATATTTCCCCATTTCACGGTATAAATAAGCAAATTCTTCACATATACTGGCAACTTGCTTAGCCGGTGGCTCCATGGTTTTCAAAGCCCGGTTTAAATACTTAATTCCTTTTTCAAATTCTCCACAGCGACCATAAGCAGAGCCCAGGTAGAATAACACTTCAGCATCGTCATCTACTAACTCAACTGACTGCAATAATATAGCGGTTGCTTTTTCAAATTGTTGCATTTCAAAATAAGATAAACCCAGATACTTTAAACTAAAAAAAGAAGTGTCGCCCTGTGAAATTATTTCATTAAAAATTATTGCTGCGGTATCTAACTCTTTATTTAAATAATATCCATATCCCAACAACTTTTTTAACATAATATCCTCAGGATAATATTTCAACCCTGTTTGGCAGGTATTAATTGCCTGATCAAAAAATTTCTCTGAGTTTTGAAGATTCGCTAATCGTTTATAACTAACCAGATCATATGGATTTAACCGGAGCGCATTTTGATAACCATATATAGCCGGCTGATTTAAATTTATCTGCTTTAAGCAATATCCCAATTGTTTAAAGTAGTTAAAATTGGTGCTGTTTATTGCAATCGCTTTCTGATAATAATGTATGGCAGGAGAATACTCTCCGCTTTTTCTAAAAATTTCTGCAAGATTCTCAATAGGTGCTAACCGGTTTGTATCTCTTAAATATTGATTATAATATATATTAATGGCTTTCTCTTTTTGCCCTGTAAAATCAAAAATTTTTGCCATAGCATTTTCAATTAAATAATTGGCCGAATCAATTTCATTGGCTTTTTGAAAATTTTCAAGTGCTTTGAAATACTTATTTATAGCTAAATTTGATTTTCCCTTGTAATAATGCGCTTTCCAGTCAAGCGAATCTTTATCCAATAATTGATTAGCAAAATAAATAGCCGAATCGAACTGAGCATTAATGATGGCCAGTTCCAGTTGAAAATATTTCTCTGCATCTTGAGAAAATACCTGAAAAGAAAATAAACACACTACAATGAATAATAGATTCCTCATGAGTATAATTTTAAGGCCTGAAATGTTTATCAGGCCTTATGATTTTTTATTCCTGCTCTTTTTTCTCCAGCGAAAAAATAACCGGAAAGGTAAAGCGAACATTTACTTTTTCTCCCTGATATTCACCAGCCTCCCATTTAGGAGAAAGATTAGTAACCCTTAAAGCCTCTGCATCCAGTACCGGATGAGCACTTCTTATCACTTCTGCATCTACAAGATTACCTTCTTTATCAATAGTAAATGATACATAAACTGTTCCCGACAACTTATTCTTAACCGCTTCTTCAGGATATTTTAAATTTTCAGTGACAAAATTTCTAAAATGGTGTGATTTTTTTCCCTGGAATCGAGGCATTTTATCTACTTTAAAATAAATATTTTCACTAAACTTACTCTCCTCAGCGTTACTTTTTACAGTATCTTTCTGTTCAATTGTTAGTAACTCTGTCTGGTTAGATGCCTTTACAAAATCTGCTGAATTTGTAAAAAAAACCATAAAAGCAATAGCCAACGGAATGGCCAGGGCTAATTTAATTTTGGAACTATTTTTTGATTTCATCATGGTTAACATTTTTAATCGGTTTTTGGATAATGAATAACTAAATCTACTGGTTAACCCTATAAATCGGGAACCTGATGCCTGTTTAAATAATAATTGCTGATAACTCATTTTATCGAAACCATTTCTTAAAACAGCCTCATCAGCAAGATATTCATGAACTTCCCTGATCGATTTTCGGTACCCATAGATGAAAGGATTAAACCAAAACAGAATAACAAGTACCTCAATGATAATCAAATCGAGAGAGTGTAACTGAAAGGCATGAATCTTCTCATGTGCAATAACCTGTTTGATATCATGTGAAGAATACTTTTCAGGATTTATGATGATCCACTTTAAAAGTGAAAAAGGAACTATTGAATTTTTGGTTTCTATAATGCTATATCTGCCATAGCGTACTTTCTTGCCAAAACTTATTAAAAGAATTATTCGTAGTAAGCCTGCCATAAAAAACAACGCAGATAAAAACACGCCAAAATAATAAATCAATACCAGGGCTTCGCGAATGAATGGCCAGCTGAATTTACTGGCAGAACCATATATTATTACAGCACCCAGTTCATTGTATCCGTTTTTTAAGCTAGCAATCGTATTCGCCACATTACTGTTTTTTGCAAAGGACAAAAATGATATGTTTCCAAAATCAAAATTGAAATGAAAAAATGGAACTGAGACAGCAAAAAGTAGCGTTGTAAGCAGATATACCCTGTTTATCTGGTGAAAAGTTTCTTTTTTAAGAAACCTTTGATAGAAAAAATGGAATATAGCCAGCGTTACAACCGTTTCGATTATATTGATTAAGTTAATATCCATCTATGCTTTTTTTATTTTTCTTTTTTGTATCTCTGCTTCCATTATGCGTTTCATTTCTTCCAAATCATCAATTGATAGATCTTCTTCGCGTGCAAAAAATGATGCAAATTTTTGATAGGAATTATTAAAATGCTTTTTTACCACCTCTTTAAAACGTCCTTTTTTATATTCTGACTTTGAATATAACGGATAATATTCATGCGTTTTTCCATAAGCATTGTATCCAACCATTCCTTTCTTTTCTAATATTCTTACAATGGTAGAAACTGTATTGTAAGCCGGACGTGGCTCCGGAAATTGTTCGAGAATATCTTTTACAAAAGCTTTTTCAAGCTTCCAAAGATATTCCATTACTTGTTCTTCTGCCTTGGTTAATTCTTTCATAAAACAAATATAAACTAAAACTCTTAGTTTTCAAACTAAACACATTAGTTAATCGTTGTTTGTAATAAATTTAAATAGCAAAATCATAATATTGTGGGACTTAATCAAAAAATACTGATTAAATCGTTTCATTTAACGGTCGTGTACAATTTAAATTTGGAGCTACAAAAAACCCGGAAAGCACTATCAGTGAAATGCCAATAAAAACAATATAAAACCCTACGAATGAAATTAATAATCCGGCGATAAGCGGAAATAATAGAGATGCAATATCTCCTGCCCCAGAAATTCCGGTATAAGCTGGCCTGTTTTCGATGGTGGATATCTCCATTAAAATACCGCTTTTAGAAATTTTATAAACCGAAACAAAGAATCCGGAAAATAAAAACAAAAACTGATAATACAATTCGTAATTCACCAGGAACAAACTAACCAGCGGAATTAATGCACCTGCTAAAGAAGCCGCCCGTACCATAAATTTATAATTTACTTTTGTCGACAATCTGTAAAATATCAACCCGGAAACGACCATTCCAACAACACGAAATACCAGGAAGTTACCTATCATCTTATCAGACAATTCAAAATTTTCTTTGGCAAACAATATCAAAAAAGGAAGCAGGCTCATCCCAAAACCTAAAAAATTAATGATTAACAAATAATATTTCAAATTTGGGTTTTGTTTAATTTCAGCCGGTATTTTTTTCAGGAAAGTAATAAGTCCTTGTTTGTTGGAAATTTTAGACCTTTTCTCACGAATTTGCCAAAAACCCATGGATGCAATAAAAAGCAAAACCGCAGCGACAAAAAATAACAGGCTGTAATTTGAGGGGTAATCATATCGTTTTAACAATTCCCTAACAACTAAAGCCGATATAAATATCCCAATACTTGTAATCGATTCTTTTAGCGTAAAAAATTTTTTACGCTTTTTTGATTTAACCGATTTTCCGAAAATATCCATATAGGAAATATTGGCAAATGAACCACTTACTGCAAAAAAAGTGATGATGATAAAAATAAAAAGAATGATGAGATCACTCCCGACATTATTGGAATAAAAAAACAGAAGTGAAAGTCCAAAAAGAGAAAGTATCCTTAAATTTATAGCTGTTAAGAGATAGTTTTTCTTTAATGTTTTATCGGAAAGGTATCCTGCAAAAAACAATTGAAAAAAGCTCGAACCTCCCAGCAAAATTGCAGTTAATATACCAAGGTGCATAGAATTACCTCCTGCTTGCACCAACATCGCGGGAATAATGGTGTCTATATCCATAAAGTTACTTGCAAGAGCTAAAAATATAGCATGCCACAAGAAAGACTTGAAGTTTATTTGCGATCGCTTATCCGACAACTGACTCATTATCAAAATCAATTATAAAAGTTTAAGATTATATAAAAATATAATTTTATTCATAAACTTTAAAAAAACCACAAAACGAAAGAAAATTAAATAAAAATTCATACCATGCAACATTAATTGTACAATATCCGTCAATTTTATATATTTGATACATAAAACGAACTAAAAAACACTAATTATGGAAGAAAACAAAACATCAAATGCTGGTCAGGGACTTGGCATTGCAGGGCTTATTCTTGGAATAATTGCATTAATTATTTCATTTATCCCATGTATAGGCGTTTGGGCAATTTTGCCAGGAATAGTTGCTATTGTTCTAAGTGCAATAGGCTTTTCACAAGCCAATAAAGCAAATGCCGCAAAGGGTTTAGTTATTGCCGCACTTATCATTTCAATTATTGGAACCGCCATTGCTGCTTGGCAAATTTATATGTTCAAAAATGCACCTTCCAAAATTGAAAAAATAGGAAAAGAGATTGAAAAAGCAATGAAAGAAGATCTTGATGAAGAAGATATGAAAGAATTGGAAGAGGCTATGGAAGAGTTGGAAGGAGAGATTGAAGAAGTATCGGAAGAAAATGCGGAAGAGATTGGTCGGGCAGCAGGAAAAGCTTTAAAAGAATTTAGTGATGAGGTAAAAAAAACACAAAAAGAAATTGAAGACGATACCACAGATGAATAATAATGGATATAAAATTTCCAAAACATCCATATCATAGCATTAATTTATCTTTTGCCGGAATAATTTTTCTTATCTTTCTTTATTCCGGCATTTTTTCTGTTGAAAAAAATAATCATCCTATAAAATCGGCATGTGAAACAATTATCGGAAAGCCTTGCCAAAGTACCGGATTATCCAGAGCTTTTTCTGAAATTGTCCGCTTACGATTCGAAAGTGCAAAAAAATACAATCCCTACAGCTTAAAAATATTTACGTTTTTTCTTATCCAATTTTTTCTGCGTTTTTTTATATCATTGCTTATCATTAAATTCCCTCAACATACTTACTTAATAATTACTTCAGATGCTATTCTTGCCGTTTCTCTCTACATCTTCTGCTTTTGGGAAATGATTACTTAAAAAAACAGGATCAACTTTAGAAAAGCAAGTTTATTTAATTCAACATCATCTAAGCATTAGTTCTTTTTTTTCTTTTTGCTCGATTTTTTCTCTTTGCTAAACAAACTTCTAATAAAATCGCCAATGGAAATATCTTCCTTTTCTAATACATCTTTAAACTTAATTCTAACTAACTCTTCAAAGTCATTACAATCGAATGCTGATTTTAATGAATCAGAAATATTAAAAGATAAATTTTTAAGATAGTTATATTTAGGATCATTAAAAATATCCTGGAAAAAATAGGCATAAACAGGTAATGCTGAATAGGCTCCCTGTCCGTAGGTTGCATTTCTAAACCGAACCACAGGGCTATCGCCCCCGACCCAAACCCCTGCAATAATCTTTGGGTTCATCCCGATAAACCAGGCATCGGTATTGTTTTGTGTTGTTCCGGTTTTTCCTGCAAATTCACTGTCAAATTTCCAAACAGACCTTAAGGCATTTGCGGTCCCTCTGTCAACAACCCCTTTTAGCATTTCAATCATCATCTGAGCTGTTTTATTGGATATAACAAAATCTCCAGGCTCGTGTAACAGATCAGTATACACCAAGTTCCCATTCGCATCTTCTATCCGACGTATAACACGAGGGGTAACCGTGGCACCATCATTTATAAAAACACTATACACCTGCAACATTTCCAGTAATGATGCATCTCCTGTTCCCAGCGCCAATGAAGGTGTTTCGGGTAATGATGATTTAATTCCCATTTGATGTGCCAGTTGAACGGTTGAATCAATTCCTGCTTCTAAAAGGAGCTTAACACTTATGGTATTGACAGAATTTGCCAAAGCACCTTTTACCGAATAATATCCGCCATATTCACCATCAGAATTTCCGGGTGTCCAGTTATCGTAAATTTCATATACCACACTATCGTTTTTATAAAAATCGCAGGGCTTAACACCTCTCTCAAGAGCCGAGGCATAAACAACAGGCTTAATAATCGAACCGGTTTGCCGCGTTGATTTAACGTGATCGTATTTAAAAAATTTATAATCGATTCCACCCACCCAGGCTAAAACATCTCCATTGGTTCCATTGATGGCTAGAAATCCCGATTGCAACATTTTAAAATGGTGTAGAACCGAATCCAACGGGGAGATCAATGTATCTTTTTCACCCTCCCAGGTAAAAATCCGGGTAGGCCGTTTTTCTTTCATTGCTTTTAAAATCTCTGTATCCGAAAATCCCTTTGATTTTAAAATTTTATAAGGTACTGATTGCTTAATTTGTAATTTAGCTAACCAGGCATCCTTTTCCCATGGTGCTCTTCCCCGCCAATCGTTTTCAAACTCCTGCTGGAGTTTTTTCAAATGCTTTTTCATCGCTTTTTCGGCATACTCCTGCATTCTGGCATTTAAAGTGGTATAAACTTTTAATCCATCTGTGTAAAGATTATATTTTGTCCCATCGGGTTTCTTTTTTGTTTCCAGTATATTTAAGCATTCCTGTCGTACATGCTCCCTAAAATAGGGTGCAAGGCCTTCATCATGGGTTAACCGTTGATAGTTTAATTGAATAGGCAGCTGCTTTAACGAATCGCATTCTTTCTTATTTAGATACCCGTATTTATACATTTGAGACAACACAACATTCCTGCGGATTAAAGCGGCCTGCTCGTTATTTCGCGGATTATAGCTGCTGTTGGCTTTTAACAATCCTACCAATATAGCAGATTCTTCAACTTTTAACGTTGAGGGTTCTTTATTAAAAAATACTAAAGCTGCAGTCTCAATGCCATAGGTATTCTCACCAAAGGAAACTGTATTTAAATACAATTCCAGAATTTTATCTTTTTCATAAAATTCTTCTAACTTACGGGCAATAAATAGCTCTTTTATTTTGGCCACAGGGATGGTTAAAAAACCAAAATCTTGTCGAGGGTATAAATTTTTAGCCAGCTGCTGGGTAATTGTGCTTCCTCCACCTGAACCTCTATCAGCCATCAGAATGGTTTTTACAAATACCCGTGTCATACTTCTGTAATCGATGCCTTTATGGTTATAAAACCGAACATCTTCAGTAGCGACTAATGCCTCTATAAAATTTTCCGGAATATCATCTAACAATTTGTTGGTTCGATTTTGCAAATAATACCGGCCTAACAATTTATTGTCAACAGAATAAACATTAGTAGCCGTGTTATGATGAATCTGTTGTAAGGCTTTATCGGAAGGAAATCCTCCAAAAACACCAAATCTTACTGCACCAATAAACAGAATTAGACATACAAATAACAAAATAATCAAAGAAATAAAACCTTTGATTACCATTTTTCTTAAATTGCGATTTTCTTTTTTCTTTAACTTTTTATTCATTTATCAATTGTTGTTGATTAAAACAACATTTTTGCCTTTGCTATGGCCTTGTTGGGCGAAGTTATGTGCTTCTGAAATTTCATCTAAACTAAAAGAACGGTCTATTTTAACCATTATTTTATTTTCTTCAATCCATTGTTTTATTTTAAGCAGATCCTCCTTATTATGACTCATTAACAATGTTTTTGCTTTTTTCCCTTTGGTAAACCATTGTAAAATTTTATGGATTAAAATTTTGGGACGAGGCAATGTATTAATATAAACACCTCCAGGCTTTAGCAGATGCTTACACTTAGGAAAACTGTAAATACCGGCAACATCAAAAAAAACATCAACCTTTTGTTGTACGTTTATAATATCTTCTGTTTGATAATCAACAAATTCATCGGGATGAAACTGCTCAACAAATGTTTTGCTTGCCTGGCTGGCAACCGCAATTACCTTTGCTCCCATTATTTTGGCTATCTGGATAGCCATATGCCCTACTCCGCCTGAAGCTCCGAGAATCAATACCGATTGTCCTTTTTGCAATCCGGCTTTATCGCGCAAAGCCTGCAATGCGGTTAGCGAGGCCATAGGAAAGGCGGCGGCTTCTGCATCAGAAATATTTTGGGGTGGATGAGCAAAACAGTTCTCATGGCCAACAGCAAATTCTGCTAAAGCGCCTCCATATTTATTATCCAGTACGCCAAAAACTTTATCTCCTTGCTTAAATTGAGTTATCTCACTTCCTGTTTCCACCACTTCGCCACAAACATCATAACCCAAAACAATAGGAAAAGGATAACCCAGAATAAATTTATGGTTTCCTTTACGTTGCTTCCAGTCAATGGGATTAATGCCAACAGCAATAACTTTTATCAGTAGCTGGTCATTTTTTATTTTGGGTTTTTCAATAGCTGTTACCTCAAAAACATCAGGTGTTCCAAATTGGTTAATAATCGCTGCTTTCATAATTTTGATTTTTTTATTTTCAATCCAACTATTTATGGATACGGATCTGAAAGAACCTTAACTATCTTATCATCAAAAGATAAAACATAAAATCTCGGATTAAATCATTTTCTAAAAATAACAAATCCATACTAATTTTACTACCTTTGCATGCTGCAATAAAAAAGAAAACTAAATGCCAAAACATATTGACACTACACCAAAACCGGAACAGGCGTTACTAGTAGGCGTAATAAACCAGGATCAGGATGCCCGTCAGGTACAGGAATATCTGGATGAATTGGCATTTTTAACCGAAACAGCCGGAGCTATTCCTGTAAAACAGTTTACCCAACAAATCAATGTTCCTAATCCAAAAACATTTATTGGCGAAGGAAAATTGGCCGAAATAGATTACTATGTAAAAGATAATGATATTAACATGGTCATTTTTGATGATGACCTCACACCCACCCAACACCGGAACATTGAGCGTACCCTAAAATGCAAATTAATCGACCGAACCAATTTAATCCTTGATATTTTTGCCAAAAGAGCACAAACAGCACACGCAAAAACACAGGTTGAGCTTGCCCAATACGAATATCTATTGCCAAGATTAGCCGGGATGTGGACTCACCTCGAGCGTCAACGTGGTGGTATTGGCTTACGCGGACCGGGTGAACGGGAGATTGAAACTGACCGCCGAATTGTCCGCGACCGTATTTCGCGCTTAAAAGAACAACTCAAAAAAATTGACAAACAAAAAGCTACCCAGCGCAAAAACCGCGGGAAAATGGTACGCGTAGCATTGGTTGGGTATACCAATGTTGGGAAATCGACCCTCATGAACCTGCTTAGTAAATCCGATATTTTTGCCGAAAATAAACTTTTTGCAACGCTCGATACTACCGTACGAAAAGTAGTTATCGGTAATTTACCCTTTTTACTTTCCGATACCGTTGGGTTTATTCGCAAGTTACCACACAGTTTGGTAGAGTCGTTCAAGTCAACATTAGACGAAGTGCGCGAATCTGATATCCTGGTGCACGTGGTGGACATTTCACATCCTAACTTCGAAGAACAGATTCAGGTAGTTGACAAAACCCTGCAGGAAATTGGAACAGCTGACAGCACCAAATACCTGGTTTTTAACAAAATTGATGCATACACTTTTGAAAAAAAGGATGAGGATGATTTAACACCCAAAACCAAAGAAAATTTGTCGCTCGAAGATCTACAAAATACCTGGTTTGCCAAAAACCACGATTCGTGTATTTTTATCTCTGCCAAAAACAAAACCAATATCGATGAGCTCAAGAAAATGCTTTACGACAAGGTAAAAGAAATTCATGTGCAACGTTATCCTTATGATGATTTTTTATATTGATAGACGATTAAAACAAGGTATTTTTTTGCTTTTTATTTACTTTTGTTTTGTTGCTATAGTTAATCAAATTTTTTAGATTCAATTAACAGCTTCGCCAATTATTTTTGTTCCTAAATCGCGCTCAACGGTTCTTTTAAAAATAATATTAAATTGATAATACTTAAAAACAGCTACTATCTTTTAGCATTGATATATTCAATAGCCTATTTGCCAGTTATATACTTAACATCTATGGCAATAATATAAACTTGTGTACATTCGGATATTTCTCTACGTTTAGCCTCTTCAGGTTGATCTCTTGAATATTTTTCTACTAAAGCTTCAAAAGCCACCAGCCTTTCATCTCCTTCTACAATTCTTTTTTTACCAAAACCAATAACACTCCTAAAATAAGTAGTATATTCTTCACTTACTATCTTATCCTCAGCTATTACTAAAAATGATACCTTTGGATTCTTTAATTTCAAGGTAATCAGGTCTGATCATATAAATCAATCAGTCAAGTTAGAATAATTGCATAATCTTCTACATTCCATTCAAACAATCCTAATACAATTTCAATCTGCTTGTTTTAATGTTTAACTCACTTTAAAATTTTGCAAACTTATTTAATGTCGGTTTGGAGTTATCACCTGATAATTTTTTTCAAAAGTGTGTATGGTACTCTATTCTCATATTTTTATTTAGCCTGATTTTTATTTTCCCATAGGTTTGAGTAAATCATACCAATTATTACTAAAATCATAGATATTATTCCTAAATACTTGCCTTTATTTTCTGACCAACTTAAATCTGAATATTCAACAAAAGTAAGATGTCCAATTATAATAATAACAGCAAAAATTATTAATACAATTCTAAATTTTCTCATCTTTAATTAAAATTAAGTTATAAGCTTCTGTAACCTTCCCATTATCAGAGACACATTATAGCCGCTCTTTATAAAAACTTTACAAATCTTACCAAACTTATATATAAAACCGAATACCCTCATTTTGTTTATAGTATGTTGTAGGTATTTATTTCAACTCATAACTTGTACTTCTTCCTCCTGCATCTTTCTTTTTCAATATGTCTTTGCTTATTAAATCATTAATATCCCTTATAGCCGTATCCTTTGAACATTTTGCAATCTTAGCCCATTTTGAAGATGTCAACTTACCTTCAAATCCGTCCAATATTTTGTTTAATAATTTTTTCTGTCTTTCGTTTATTTTTGTGTTTGAATGCTTTTTCCAGAATTCAGCTTTAAACAAAACCCGGTTTAAAACAATATCGGTAGATTTAAGTGAATTTATCAAACAATTTAAAAACCATTTTATCCATTCAGTAATGTCAAGATTACTTTTTTGTGTTTTTTCAAGTATTTCATAATACTGCTTCCTTTCAAGTCTAATCTGAGCCGACATACTATAAAATCGCTGAGTGCTTTTGTCTGATTGTGCTAATAACATATCTGTTAAAGCTCTGGCAATTCTACCATTTCCATCATCAAATGGATGAATTGTGACAAACCACAAATGTGCTATAGCTGCTTTGAGTACTAAATCAGTTTCAATGTTATTATTGAACCAATCTAAAAACATATTCATTTCATTATCAACTCTTGATGAATCAGGTGCTTGAAAATATACTTTTTCTTTTCCAATTGCTCCCGATACAACTTGCATTGGTCCGCTTGTATCCTTTCTCCAATCTGCTACGGTGATTTTAGACATTCCACTTCTGCCTGTTGGGAACAATGCAGCATGCCAATCAAAAAGTCTTTCTTTAGTTAAAAATTTAAAACAATTCTGTGTGGCATCAAGCATCATTTCAACAACGCCATCAACATTCCTGTCGGATTCAACTGAACCAGCAATTTCCATTCCTAACTTTCTCGCAATAGATGAGCGTACTTGGTCTGGATTTAGAAACTTACCTTCAATTTCAGACGACTTCAAAACATCAAGGGTTAAGGTGTCAAGAAAAGCCTCATTCCTGAGGTCGAAACCTAATGACTTCATTTTTTCAAATAATCTTCCTTGTAAATTTCTAGCCTCACTATATAAACCTACAAATTCATCAATATTCCATTTGAAATTGGGCCAATCGTTTTGCTGATATATATAAACTTTCATTCATTGCATATTTTGCAACGAATATACCACTTTTTCGTCGCACTTCAAAATTATTCGTCTCATTTTTTGCAACAAATAAATCATTTTTTTGTTGCACCAAAATTCGTTAGGACATGTCAATGCTTGCTGGCAAATATTTAATAAACATACTAATAGACTAATCGAACGAATATATTCACTATAGATAAAAAAATCTTGACAGCTTCCCTTACACCAGCTTCTCTTTTACTAAATACTCAGCAATCTGAACCGCATTGGTAGCAGCTCCTTTTCTTAAATTATCAGCAACGATCCAAAGATTTAGGCTTTTGGGTTGTGAGTAATCTTTACGAATTCTTCCCACAAAAACAGCATCTTTTCCTTGTGCATTTATGGGCATAGGGTAAATATTCTCATCGGGGTTATCTTCTAAAACAATACCCTCGGCGTTACGAAGCGTAGATTTTAGCTCTAACAAATCAAAATCATTTTCAAATTCCACATTTACTGCTTCCGAATGCCCTCCATAGACTGGCACACGCACAACAGTTGCCGTAACATTGATTGAATCGTCACCTAAAATTTTCCGGGTTTCATTTAATAGTTTTACCTCTTCGGATGTATACCCGGTTTCATCAAAATTACCACCATGAGGTAAACAGTTTAAATCAATTTTGTGCGGATAAGCCATTTCACCTTCCATTCCTTTGCGCTCATTTTCCATTTGATTAACTGCCTTTATTCCCGAGCCCGTAACCGATTGATAAGTTGACACAACAATTCTCCGGATTTTGTATTTTTTATGCAATGGTGCTAGTGCAACCACCATTTGTATAGTAGAACAATTAGGATTGGCAATAATTTTATCGTCTTTGGTTAATAGCGAAGCATTAATTTCAGGTACTATTAATTTTTTATCGGCATGCATTCGCCATGCAGATGAATTATCAATTACTGTGGTTCCAACTTTGGAAAATTCCGGTGCCCACTTCAACGAACTCTCGCCTCCGGCAGAAAAAATAGCAATATCGGGTTTTAATGAAATAGCCTGCTTCATCCCTATCACTTCAATTTCCGATTGGTTAAACTTTACTTTTTTACCAACCGACTTTTCTGATGCAACAGGAATAACTGTTTCACATGGAAATTTTCTATCTTCTAAAATTTTTAACATTACACTTCCTACCAATCCGGTAGCTCCAACAATGGCTATTTTCATTTTTTTCAATTTTATTTATTGGATAAAACGCATACTATTAATGTTCTAACAAGCATTTTTTGTATATTTCAAAATTAAAAATATTTACTAAAAACATGATGAAGAAGCTAATATTTCTTTTATTATTCCTTCCAACGTTTGTGTTTGCTCAGTTTACTGAAGATTTTGAAAGCGGTGATATTTCAACCTGGACACAAAGTAATACCGAACGCTGGGGTGCATCAGACGTTTCTCCTATAAATGGGAATTATTCGTTACACCATATTTTTGACAACCCTGATTCCGGTGAAGATCAGATCTCTATTGAACTGCCAGCAATAGATTTGACAGCCCAAAACGTAACCTGGCGGTTTAAAATTCGGCACGGTTATAATCCATCATCATCAAATAACTGGAGTGTATTTATATTAAGTGATGACGATGCCAACCAAATGTATCCGGGAGGCAATGTAAACGGGTATGCAGTTGGCGTTAACTATACCGGCTCAGACGATACTTTGCGTTTATGGAAAATAACGGCAGGGAATGCATCCGAAGTTGTTACAACAAGTATAAACTGGCAGGAAGATATTGGGACATCCTTAGCGCCAGCAATAGAAATAAATAATGGATATAACGGGGAGTGGGATATACGTATCAATATTAATGGAGATTTTAATGATCTAACACATATTGGTAGCGGAATGAATGAAACACTCTTATATCCAGCACATTTTGGTCTTTATTATAAATATTCATCTTCCCAGGATATGAAACTATGGATAGATGATCTATATGTAGAAAAAGAAGATACAATTATTCCTCAAGTTTTAAACTTTGAAATAATTGATTCAACAAGACTTAAAATAGATTTTAATGAAAGTGTTGATTCTCTTATAGCTGTAAATACAAGCAACTATTTTGTTGATAATAGTATAGGAAATCCGGATTCTGTTTCGATAAATGAAATACAAAATTGTGTA
>Ga0209931_1000070_pt1 | contig 51830 bp, 41 predicted proteins | sample SalPonR1_B_D1_MG_FD_185697 | JGI IMG/M metagenome (GOLD analysis project Ga0209931, IMG submission 185697) | Salt pond soil microbial communities from South San Francisco under conditions of wetland restoration - Salt Pond MetaG R1_B_D1_MG... ...
TATTTCTGATAAAGCCTATGATATAGGGTACCCTGCCCTATTGATGGATGCGACCGAGGCGCTTGCTGATATTGGGCAGCTTCGGTTTTCATTTGCTCCGAACGACAGAAACTGGCGAATGGATTTCGTCCAGGTTTACGCCAACGGTATTCGTCATACGATGGACGACTATAGCCGGGACGTGGAGAATCGGTCTGTGATGGGAGGCATGCATATGCCCATGTACGGGGAGACGTTTACGGGCGGTTTACGGGCAGGCGGCCAGGGTGTACTATTGAACCACTCCTTTGAATGGTTTCTCGACGGGTTCGCTTCGCTGGCTGATGGAGAAATGGAAATGAACAGCCTCGATCCGGAAATTGAGGATATGTTTATCGACAACCTAAGGGAGATTAATACCCGGCAGGCTAACATCGGACTGAAGCACCGCTTTATGCTGTCTGATAAATTACTTTTTAAAGCTGAGGAGAATATCGGGCTGAAGACCGTGGCCACAGGAAGTGATCAATACGCATCTTTTTTTGAAGGGCTTTACGGCCGGGAAGTTGAAACCCGGGCCCGTTTTCTGCTCTCAGGCTCAGGCAGCCTGCTTTGGATGCCTGCCGATGCGTTGAGCTTTTCCGGCAGCCTTGTCTACTCCGAGCGCATGGGCAATCACATGGAGCTTTTTGGGCACTACATCTATAATTACACCGACGGGTTCTTTTACGACGGCAACCCATGGCTTAAGACGGAAACTACAATTAATGTCGATTTTAATACCACGTGGGAAACCGATGCCCACTCGGTGTCTGTGAGCTTATTCCGCAAACAGCTTTACAACTACATCGACGGCATTATTACTGAGAATACAGGAGCAACCGGCGTCCGGTTCAAGAGGTACGCAAATACGGGTAACGCATTCATTACCGGGGGCGAATTCCGAAGCATTAACCGGTTCAGTAACACACTCAGCATCGAGAACAGGATATCCTATCTTTTTGCAGAAAACCGCACGCTTGGAGAACCCCTTCCGCTTATCCCGCCTCTGAAAGGGAGCAGTATCCTTCACTTTCACTTTGGTAAAAACAAGCTCATGGGTGAAGCTGAGTGGGCTGCAGCACAAAACCGGATTGCAGAAACAAACTCCATTGAAGACAAAACCGACGCTTTTGCCACGCTTCATTTTACCTGGGAGCGGTCGTGGTTTGACAGGGCAGTAACTTCTGTATTAAAGGCTAATAATTTGCTCGACAGTTACTACCATACGCATACAAGTATTGGTAATGTTCCGGAAGCAGGACGCACGGTCATGCTCTCATTGCGGTATGAGTTTCGATGAGTATAATCGCACAAATACCGGGCGCATGTGAGTACAGTTTTCGGCGTCTATGGATGTCAAACTCATTTATAGATGAAGGGCAGCCTGGTCAGGAAATTTGTAACACTCAATTCCATTATTGAACAAATGGATTCAGAGACCTGTTTCGACAGACTTATTTGGTCAGGTAAATTACAACAGGAGTCAGATGGGGAGCTATAAAACATTAAAGCCATAATGACGGGTTCAAAAGTCGATCCAAGACCCGTGTCAGGTTTTCTCTGAACTATAGTTCGTGCAAATGCTTTCAATTTTTAGTACTATTTATGAGTGAGAAACTGAATTACTATCTGACAGCCTGATAAGGGAAAGTCATTCACCCTAAATGCTTTAGGGCTTTCGATTTTACAGAATTCAATGCTGCTCAAAGCTTTTATTCTGAACACTTCGGATAGTGGACACTCTCAGTATTTTTTATTGCAAATCATCAGCTGAATCAAAATTAATAATGGAGACTTTGTGATGAGCTCAGATACATTCATACGGACCGTAATAGCAGGTTTTTTTGCAACATTTGCAATGACCATTATATCATTCCTGCAGGGCGGTTTAGGCCTGCCGGTCATTGACGTTGGTCACATATTGAAAGAGAGCTTCAACCATGTGCATCCCGGGTCACCGTATACCATTTTCTGGGGTAATATGGCCTATAATGTTATCGGGGTAATGCTTGCGCTTATCTGGGTCGCTTTCCTGCATCATCGTATTCCCGGTAACTGGATATTTAAGGGTGTTATTTACGGCGTTATGATCTCTATTGTAGCAGGGGCTATTGTTTCGCCACTGGCTATGCTTGCCGGAGGAGACAGCGTTGGTATATTTTACTACGACACGTGGATCCCGGGAAGGATTCTAATGGCCGGACTCATCATGCATATCTTTTACGGGCTGGTGCTCTTACTTGGCCTGAGAGTAGCTGGGGTTGACGGAGAGCCAAAAGCAGGTTAAAACAGGTAGCCCACCGACGAAGGCTGACGAAGGAACCATCCTGTGAGACTGTACCGGGGCACGTTTGTCCTGAGAACTTCATGCTCCACGCAATCACTTTTAAACAGGAGAAGGCGCCTGGCTATAGGTTCCACCAAAATTTCATCCTCTCTTTCGTCAGAATCGCGATAAATTTTCAACTCACCGCCATCTCCGGGCTTCCAGTTTTCGTTGAGGTAAATAAGAACCGTAATCTGCCGGTTTGATCGCTCCTGGAACTGATCGAGGTGGCGGTTGTAACGCGAGCCCGCAGGATATTTTGCGATATGAAATTCGGAATCATTCAGACTCAGATAGCAGTGACGTCTCAGGTTCTCGTTGAGCTCATCCATCAGCTCAAAAAACGGAGCGAGTTCTTTGTCATGCCCCCGATCCAGCCAGTGGATGAAGTCCCCGCGAATAGCTGATTTTATCTGAAACTCACCTGAAGTTCCGATGCCCGCTTTTTGCAGCTTCTCCCGCCTCTCCATATCCCGGAAATAGTCCATGATTGTCCCATAGAGCTCTTCTGATATAAATTCGTCAACAATCACAAAATCCTGTTCAGCAAGGCGATCCATCCATTTAGCCCACGCCTCTTCCGATCTTACAACAGCACTCATTTTTCCCATCCGCTCCTCCTGTTTTTTTAAAGCAGACTTTAAGATACTGAGTTTAGAAATCTGTTAAAATAGCCCTGAAGCTTCTGGACGGGATCTCCAATCGTTGATATGGTCAGGAGATACCAGATCGGGGACCGTTAAAACGGAATGGATAGAATCTCAACAAATTAGCTCCACTTTTGGACAATTTTGGTTTTTAGAAGTGGAATCTACCGGAAACCTTGTGAATAAATAGAAATAATCTTTTTCATGAACGTCCCATAAAACCTCCATAGACTTGTAGGGTCTGCAGATCAATAAATTCAGTGACGGATTCAATTCTATAGAATGGAGTCTCCTGCTTTTGAAATATTAAAAAGCAATCATCCATAGATTTTACGCTCCGACCCACAAGATTTACGGAAGAACCTAGAAGTGATAATTTTATCGCAACCAATTTTAAGTCAGCGCTTATGGGGGCCGGGGGTGGGTCAGAAGGCTCTGGAGCAGTGAAAATGCAATAAATAAAAACTTATTTAGTCATGCTTTCTTTAGGAATTGATTTCCCCACATCCCCTTAGAAGGGGTTCTATTTAAGTGTCCGAGGCAGCATCACCAATATCTGTGAGCGGGTTTTCAGCAAACATATACTCTTCAACCGGCTCGCCGCCAATCAGGTGCTTCTGAATTATCTCTTCAAGTACCTCGGGCGTGCAGGAATGGTACCATGTACCCTCGGGATACACCACGGCGATCGGTCCCCGCTTGCATACCCTGAGGCAGTTAGCCTTGGTCCGAAATACACCGCTTTCACCATCCAGGCTGAGCTCCTTCAGCCTCGACTTCAAAAACTTCCACGATTTTACCCCTTTCTCATACTTGCAGCATTTGGGTTTGGTTTGATCCGCGCAGAGAAATATATGTCGCTTTACCGATTCTATATGCAGCTTCTCAGTTTTTTTACGAAGTCTTTTTCTGGTGTTCTTGCCCATTTGTATCTAATTGCAGATTGAGGATATCTGCATGAAATGTATGATTATTTTTTGCCCTGCCACAACGATTCGCTTCTTTATCTATTCTGTTATCGCTTTCTTATATTAAAAGATACCTACTTGCGCAGGTAATTGATCAGGCCGACCGCGCTCATTTAATATAAAACCAACCAGTTATGTATCAGCAATTCCAGGTAAACGTTCAGTATAAAACACAAGAGCGTCGAATTTTCAACGCACTTCTGGCGCTGGCAACAGGCGTGCTAACACTCATCTACCCAAATTTTTTATACCTGATTGCCGGAGGATATCTCATCGCACTAGGACTCACATTTCTCTACTTTAAAACCCCGGCTGTTATTTCTGCTTTCCCAATTGTAACGGGTATTATCATCTTCCTGTTTCCTGACATAATTCCGGTTACTATGGCCGTATTTCTCGGGTTCTTCGGATTGATACTATTGCTTAGTCTTGGCTTTGTATTTATGGGCGTACTAACACTCATTATCGCAGCCCTGATTATCGCCAATCCCGAATCGATCGCTTACCTCATTGCTGCCTTTTTGCTGCTTTACGGGGTTTCCAACCTTATTAAACTGTTTCAAAAAAATAGCGGTGGCGGATCAGATGGCGGCAGTCAAAAACCAAAAGACCGCAATGAGATTGTTATCGAGTAGCTGATTCTTATGGGTTGCGCTTATGCGTTGAATTCAATTACTTCGGTTGAGTCTACCTGATGAAATCCTGAACCGAATTCCGACACATTGTCCTCAAGCATTGTTGCAGCCTTATCGCTGATTCTTTTCGCCATCGGCTATCGATATTATTCCAGGTTTTTAGCGGAAAAAATTTACCGGCTAAATCCCGATTTCATGACGCCCGCCCATGAGTTTGAGGATGGCGTCGATTATGTTCCGACCAATAAGTTCGTTCTCCTCGGGCACCATTTCACCTCTATTGCAGGCGCTGCGCCTATCGTGGGTCCGGCCATTGCGGTCTACTGGGGCTGGCTCCCCGCCATGCTCTGGGTTGTGCTTGGAACACTCTTTGCTGCCGGTGTTCACGACTTCGGAACAATGGTTCTGTCTGTTCGCAATAAAGGCCAGTCGGTCGGCACACTTGCCGATCAGCTGATCGGGGCGCGTGCAAAAAAACTCTTCCTCTTTATCATCCTCGTCCTGGTGCTTATGGTGAACGCTGTGTTTGCCTGGGTGATTTCAAGCCTTTTCATCAATTTTCCGGCTACAGTTCTGTCCATTTTCATCCAAATCCCGCTGGCCGTCTGGATAGGGTTTCGGGCATATAATAAAACCGGCGGTATGGTTATCCCCGCAGTTATTGTTCTTGTGGTGATGTACGCCACGGCTATCATCGCCAGCTACGTTCCTTTTTTACAAATTGACCTTTTAACATGGTTTGGCGGTGAGGGGGCGACATCTTCGGTGCTTGGTTTAGGAGCCACAGAACTAGCCTTTTTGACATGGATCATCATTCTGATGGTATACGTCTATTTCGCATCCACCCTGCCCGTATGGAAGCTGCTGCAGCCTCGGGATCTCATCAATGCCTACCAGCTGGTGCTCGGTCTTATCATTCTCTATCTCGCCGTTTTTATCACAAGCCCGGAAATTACTGCCCCTGCAACCAATCCGGCTACGGGAGACGTGAGCTGGTTTCCCCTGTTGTTTATTACGATCGCCTGCGGAGCCATTTCCGGGTTTCACGGACTGGTCTCTTCCGGAACCACGGCCAAACAGCTTGATAACGAAACAGATGCCCGATTTGTGGGCTATCTCGGTGCAATCGGTGAAGGATCCCTGGCTCTTATCACTATTGTAGCAATCGTCACCTATTTCAACACATCCGGCGAGTTTCTAGACGTGTACCATTCGTTCGAAGCAGCCGGCTCTTCGGGGTTATCGATTTTTGTGCAGGGCGCCGCTACTTTAGCAACCGGCCTGATGATTCCCCTTCAGGCCGCCGAGACAATCATCGCAGTTATTGTCATAAGTTTTGCCGCCACCACGCTCGACACGTCTGTTCGGCTGATGCGCTATATCATCAATGAGCTGGGTGCTGAATATGAAATTTCATTCTTCAAGAAACTACATCCGTCTACAGCGATAGCGGTTGGTGCAAGTGCAGCTTTGGTTCTGCTTCCTGAGGGCCCGCGTGGATTGGGATCCGGTGGCTACCTGCTTTGGCCTTTGTTTGGAACTTCAAACCAGCTGCTTGCAGGGATAAGTTTACTGTTGGTTACCATCTGGCTCTTTCGCAAAGGACGCCCCATTATTTACACGCTTATACCCATGATCTTCCTGCTGTTTATGACACTCTGGGCGATGACCGAGCAGGTGGTGTTTCAGTGGTCGGGCCTGGGTAATGCAGAAGCCAACTGGCTGCTTTTTGGTTTTGGTTCTATTATATTAGCCTTTACAATCTGGATTTTTTTCGAAGCTATCACACTTTTTAGACGTCAGAAATCCGGGCCAGATGGCCAAACTGACAATTAGCAGACCCCGGTGAGAGATCTCACAAGCATTAAATATCTTCTATTCTGCTATTAAATCCTTATCATGGCACCCCAAATGAATTATGATTCCAGACATCAGAAATATTTCTTTTCCCACAACTATTTGCAGTAGATGAAAAACCCGTTTCGCAAAAAAGCCCCCGACCAAGAGTACGTTGTTAAACCTTCTGAAGGCGGACTTGGTACGTTCGGAGGTGTATTCACGCCATCTATCCTGACTATTCTCGGTGTTATCATGTATTTGCGGTTTGGCTGGGTCGTGGGTAACGTCGGGCTTATCGGTACACTGCTAATCGTAACGCTTGCAACCGCCATTACATTTCTAACCGCCCTGTCTGTTGCTGCTATTGCCACTGACCAGCGGGTCAGGATTGGCGGCGCTTACTACATGATCAGCCGTTCAATGGGTATTGAGCCTGGTGGTGCAATCGGTATTCCTCTTTACATTGCGCTGGCACTCTCCGTTGCACTTTATACCGTTGGTTTTGCAGAAAGTGTTGTCGGGGTTTTCCCTTCCCTCGATTTTAAAACCGTGGGTATGGTAACCACCATAGGGGTGGGAGTTCTGGCTATGATTTCGGCGAAAGTTGCCATCAGGGCCCAGTATTTCATCATGTTCGGTATCGCCATTTCACTGTTATCCCTTATTTTTGGCAGCCCTATTGAACAGTCCGATATTGAAATGTGGGGCGCTGCAGACCGTAACTCTGAAGGTTTCTGGGTTGTTTTTGCAGTCTTCTTTCCTGCCGTTACAGGTATTATGGCGGGCGTTAATATGTCTGGCGACCTTAAGGAACCATCCAAATCAATACCAAAAGGAACGTTTTACGCTATTGGCGTAGGGTATGTCGTTTATATGGTGCTGCCCATCATCCTTGCAAACCGTGCCGATGCACTTACGCTCATTGAGGATCCGCTCATTATGCGTAAAATGTCATACTGGGGTGATGCCATCCTTATTGGAGTTTGGGGCGCCACGCTTTCCAGTGCAGTTGGCAGCGTGCTTGGAGCGCCTCGGGTTCTCCAGGCGCTTGCCAGGGACGGTGTTTTGCCGCGATGGCTTCGATGGCTGGGTCGCGGGGATGGAGAAGACGATTCGCCCCGCCTCGGCACCCTGCTTACCATGGGTGTAGCTTTGGTGGCCGTCTATCTCGGAAACCTGAATATCATCGCCCCTATTCTGACCATGTTCTTCCTCACGACCTATGGCGTGCTCAATGCGGCTGCAGGTATCGAGCGGCTGCTTGACAGCCCGTCATTCCGCCCCGAGTTCAAAGTGCACTGGAGTTTCTCCATACTGGGTGCTGTCGGGTGTCTGGCCGTTATGTTTCTGATCAATGCTTTTGCCACCACGCTGGCATTCATTTTTATCGCCATCATTTTTCTGTGGCTGAAACAACGCGAGATGAAATCTGCCTGGGGTGATGTGGGCAAAGGCTTATGGATGGCCCTGATCCGCTTTGGACTGATGAGAATCACGGATGAAAAAGAGGCAAAAACCTGGCGGCCAAATCCACTCGTCCTCTCAGGAGCCCCCACTAAACGGTGGCACCTTATCGAATTTGCGAACTCCATCACGCACAACCGTGGTATACTCACCATTGCCACTGTTCTGACCAGCGACAATATTGCACCACTTCGCCAGAAAAATATGGAGGACAACATCAGGGACTTTCTCTCCAAGCGGAGTATCCAGGGGCTTGTTCGCGTTATTTCTGCCGAAGACACCTTCCAGGGTGCAGAGGATCTTGTTAAATCCTACGGCCTGGGTACACTTGTACCGAATACCATCATCCTTGGTGATAGCGAGAATGAAGAGATCCGTGATAAGTATTGTGAGATGATTGCACACTTTCACAATCAGAAACGCAATACGGTTATCATCCACGATAATGACGAAAATGTTTTCCGCAACAAGAAAAAAATAGACCTGTGGTGGGGTGGCTTAAAAGGAAATGGCGGATTGATGATGATTCTTGCCTACCTCCTTCAAAGCAGCCGGGGCTGGTGGGATGCAGAAGTGACTATTAAAATGATGGTGCCCGACGAACGTGCCGCTGAGGATGCAAAGGAAAATCTTACTCGTATTACGGAAAAACTAAGAACCGGCGCAAAAACCGAAGTTATTGTGTCTGACGGACGATCGTTTGATGATATACTTCATGAGTCCTCAATGGACGCAGACCTTATTTTTATGGGAATGGCAACTCCGGATGAAAATTTTGCCGAATATTATCAGACCATCCAGAAACGGCTTGAGGGGCTTCCTACAACCGTTATGGTTCTGGCTGGTGAGGATATCTCTTATGGCGAAGTGCTCATGCAACAGGATGAGTTTGATGGAGCATAGCGACCGAGAGTAAATCTACTTTAATACCCACGAGAGAGCTATGTCTTTTAAATTTTTGTCAACCTTCTGGCCATTCAAAGTCAGAATCGCTGATCTATTTCATTCAACCAAAAACCGCGCCGGTGAGCTCATTAACTTCAAAGAACAGGTATCATAAACCAGAGCATATTCTCTCTTCGTACTCCCCAACCTTATTTCATGAATTTTGTCAGGCGCCTTCCAAAGAAAATCAAAAAATTTAATTTATTGTTTAAGATTATCATATCCACAGCTGATAATTGTATTAAGTTCATGAGGATCGGTTTGAGAACCCTCGAATTGGCTTTCGGGGTAATCAAAGCAAAGGGATGGAAAGAGATTTCCATCCCTTTTTTTTATGTCTAAATTTTCTATCTGGGCGCATATCGCATATCTATCAAGCTTCTGAACATTTTAGAAGTAGCTGACTCTCATTTGAAAGAAAATTATTCAGCATGTGACAGGTTTGTAAACAATTTGTAGATTGTTTGCTCCTCCAACCAACCCCAAAACTATTTCGATATGGACATCATCTGGATAGGTGCAGCTTTTGCGCTCGGATTTGCAGTATCCCGAATTCACCTTCCGCCTCTTGTCGGTTATCTCGCTGCCGGACTTCTGCTATCGGCTTTCGGATACGAAACTGGTGAAATGCTAAAAGAGATTGCGCATCTTGGCGTGATATTTCTGCTGTTTACAGTCGGATTGCATATCCGTATTAAAAACCTGTTAAGAATTGATATTCTTGGTGTCGGACTGACCCATCTTATCATATCAACAGCCATTTTTACGCCCATCTGTATTGCATTTGGCTATGGCATTGAAGCGTCTGTTATTATCGCAATCACTCTTGGATTCTCGAGTACGGTTCTGACTGCCAAGAATCTTGAGCGTCGAAATGAGCTTGGGGCCTTCTACGGGCGAACGGCTATCGGTGTGCTGATTGTCCAGGATTTGATCGCCATAGGACTTATTGCTTATACCGGTGGAGGTGCACCCTCTATATGGTCCCTGACTCTTTTAGCGCTGCCGCTGGTCCGGCCGCTATTTATCAAACTTCTTGGGTCGGTTGACGAGGATGAACTTTGGATGCTGCTCGGTCTCGGGCTTGCTTTGGGCGGCGCATACCTTTTTGAGTTTTTTAATCTCTCGGGTGAACTTGGTGCACTTGTTGCCGGGATTATGCTTGCTTCCGATGAACGGGCAGATAAAATCGGGAAAAAAATGTGGGGGGTTAAAGAAGCGTTCCTGGTTGGCTTTTTCCTTGAAGTAGGCCTCACCGGCTTCCCAACTCTGTCGGGCTATATTTTTGTCGGAGTCTTTTTATTACTGTTGCCACTCAAATCCATTCTGTTTTTCATTCTTTTCATGTTATTCCGGCTCCGGGCACGTACAGGGTACCTTGCTACAGTTTCACTTACTGCATACAGTGAGTTCACGCTCATCGCAGGTGTTGTAGCTGTATCGGGCGGATTCATTCCACCAGACGTTATTGTTATTCTCGGACTTCTTACCGCAACATCTTACGCCCTGAACTCACCCCTTTCCATGAATGAGGAGGCACTTTGGAAGAAATGGCAAGACCGGCTTATCACATTTGAGCGCGATGTGAAACACCCTGAGCACGGAACGCTTTCTTTGGGTTCTGCCGAATATCTAATTATAGGGATGGGTAATGCCGGACGAGCCGCTTACGATAAGCTTAAACAGCAGCAAAAACCGGTTGTAGGAATGGACATTGACCCCGAGCGGATTGAACGAAATATCAATGACGGACGACGTGTGATTTATGGTGATATCCAGGATACCGATTTATGGGCTAACATGGATATGAGCAAGATCAAATCGGTGATGATTGCCATGGGTAACCAGCAAATTAAAGCCAACGCAACCAGAACGTTACGCACAATTGGATTTAAAGGGCTCATATATGTGTTAACAATGCGTGAGGAAGAAGCTGAAATTATGCAGGAAGCAGGCGCCAGTGCCGTTTCGATTCCTATTAAGGAGGCCGGTGAAAGACTCGCTGAACTTAGCGCCAATCACGAAAATAACAACACATAAAATTCGAAAAGTACAATGACTTCTGTAAAGCCGACTTTAGTTTATGTTTATGATCCGCTCTGTGGCTGGTGCTATGGGTTTCACCCTGTTATGGAAAAGTTACAGAAACGGTTCGGAGACCGAATCTCCATCGACATAAAAGTGGGAGGTCTCGCTGTGGGCGACAGAGCTCAGACCATCAATGAGGGCTTCAGCTATATCAAGGACGGGCTGAAACAGGTTGAAGAGTCAACTGGTGTGGAGTTTGGAAGAAATTTTAAACTTTTGGTAGACGAAGGCAGCTACATGTATGATTCAATGCCACCTTGCCGTGCTCAAAAAACGATGAATGAACAAGCGCCTGACCAGGCCCTCTCTTTTGCCGGCACACTACAAAGCGCAATTTTTCAGGATGGTAAAAACCTGAATGAATGGTCAACCTACGAAGAGCTTATCAGCACTTATAATGTGGACGCTGATGAATTCAAAACCCGTTTTGAAAGCGATGAGCTGCGCAACGAGCTAATTGAAGAATTTACGTGGTGCAGAAATCATGGCGCGACAGGATTTCCTTCCCTGCTTATACAAATCGAAAATGAGCTCAGTGTCATGACTCGCGGCTACAGACCGTTTGATACGGTTGAATCCCATCTCCATCATCTGATTCGGAATCTGGAAAAGATCAGCTCCTGATCGAACATTCTTTACCTGCTGTGCTTCATTTCAGCGTGACATATTAATCGATGGCTCTACATTTGATGATCCAACTTCGCACGTGATTCATATTTCACGTGTAGTTTAACTTTAGTGTCATGGGCAGCAGAAGTTTTGCTTCCATCATCAAAGATCAAATACGATTGATATGACATCAGGAGTTTTGTCTCATCTGGTAACCATTTGTCTGCTGATTGTTTTATCCACCCCCTTCTCAGCTCAATCACAAATCCCACTCAATGAAAATAATACCATTCGTGCTACGGGCGATGTCCGTGTCGGCTACATAGGGTTTATAGGGAAACAACGAAATGGGGATAAACTATCACAGCATGAGCTCAGAAACAGGACCCGAATTGGTATTGACTTCACCATCACCGACCGCTTGTCACTAAATACCAGATATGCAGTACGAGTTTCATCGCTCGATTTTCATCTGAATCCGGGGCTTAACACCACATCAGCCGGAAACAACGGTATTCTATTGGGTGAAGGTGCTTTTGATGAATTTTTTGCATCGATTCAACTATCTGACTTGCTGCAGCTGAAAGTTGGGCGATTTCAAACCAGCTTTACCCTTGATGGTATCATCAAAAACTCTATCCTCCGTCAGGACAGCCCAAATACCGACGTCGGCTGGACAGACGGATTCCATTTGACCGCGACATCATCAACCGGATGGTCGGCAGATTTGATCATGCAAAGCCATCTTCTAAACCAGCCAAGTAATGTATTCCGTTATCCATTGGCACCTCATCAAACCAAAATTCCTTTCACATTTTTTAGCAGTGTGGAAAGAAAATTTCAATCAGGTGCCCTCAGCAGCCTGGCGATTGATATCACTTACTCCCCCGATATACTAATCATCGATTCTGATGGCAACAGGAGCAGCTATGTCGCCGCCTCTTTCAAACCGCAGTTCCGGAAATTATTGACCTCCGGCCGGCGACTGATTTGGGGAACTGAAATCGCCTACAGCTTTAACCGGCCTCAACGATCAGTTTTTGGTTTTGAAGCTTCCCCTGACGAAGACTCTGGCGGCTTCGGTTTTCAAACAGTTTTGAGCATAATGGATCTTTTCAAAAATCAGCACATTGGGTTGATGGCAGCCGCTCTCGAACCGTCACTCCTGACCTCATCAGCTTTCTGGAATAATCTGCTGTTATTTGAATTACGGCATTCAACAAAGTGGAGCAGCAAAATTTCTACCGATATCAGGCTTAGATACAGATCTGACCTCAAAAATCCCGGTGGTGATCTCAACAAACGCCGTCAGATTTACCCTTTTGCAAGAATTACGTATAAAATTTAATGGCTTTATCAGGGCCTTCAAAGCTTTCGTTTTTCTGATTAACTCTTATATTGGCACAGTCTAATCTCCATTATTTTGCCGTTACATGAATACACCCATAAAATCGATAGCAGTCGTTGGTGCAACCGGAATGCTTGGTGCACCTGTCACAAAAGTGCTGAAGCAGGAAAACTACTCTGTTACCGCAGTGGTTAGAGATATGCAAAAAGCTCAGCGCAGACTTGGGGCGGGTTTTTATCTAAGCAAAGCAACTCTTGAAGACAAGAACAGCCTGCGATCTGCTTTTGCCGATGTGGATTACGTATACCTGAGTCTGAGTACTGCGCCCGGTGAAAAAACCAGTGCGTTCAAAACCGAAATAGACGGGCTCCAAAACGTCATAGATGCCGCAATATCGGCCCGGGTAAAGCGCATAGGAATGCTTTCATCCCTGGTGAAAAATTACGACGGCTTTGACTGGTGGATGTTTGACATCAAAAACCAGGCTTGCCAGATGCTGCTTGATGCAGACATTCCGGCGACTATTTTCTACCCTTCCAATTTCTTTGAGAATCTTTCAGAGCTGCAGCTGAAAGGCAACCGGATAATGATTGGCGGTGAACAGGAAACCCAAAGCTGGTGGATTTCGGCGGAAGACTATGGCCGACAGGTTGCAAAATCATTTCGTGTGGATAGCAATCACAATAATAACCAGGAATACACCATCCAGGGTCCGGAACCTTTTAGCATGCAGGAAGCTGCCGATGAATTTATCCGCCACTATAGCGGCAAGCAGCTGAAAAAAACAACCATACCCATGTGGATATTCCAACTCCTAAAACCCTTTTCCGCTGAGCTGGATTTTCAATATCACATTCTTACCGCCATCAATCACTTCGATGAGCAGTTTCAGTCAGAAGAGACCTGGAAAATTCTTGGCAAACCCGATACCACACTTGCTGAATGGACTGAAAAACAGTCTCAATAAAACATATGGCCATTCCCGATATCTGCTTTTTATTTAATAGTTATTCTAATAGCGGAAAATCCATTAGACGAGAACATGTATTGCGACAGGAAATCAACAGACGGTGGCCGAATGCAAAATTCATTCTAACACAAACAAACTTTTCCTTTTGGGACAAACTCAAAAAAGAGCTTAAAGGCGTTCCAATAATCGTTGCTTGCGGAGGTGACGGAACCGTTCACAAAGCCGGCAATCTTGCAATTCAAATCGGTGCATGTCTCGGGGTGGTTCCAATTGGGAGCGGGAATGACTTTGCACATATGCTGGGTATTCCTAAGTCAATAGCGGCTTCACTCAACATCATAACCCGGAAAAACCGACAATACATTGATGTTATAAAGCTGGAGGGTGACATTCAATGCTACTGCCTTAACACAACAGGCGTGGGCCTGGATGGCCTGGCCAATCATTACACAAATATCTATAAGAAACGGATCGGGAAAGCAGGGTATCAGGCAGGTGCCATAAAGGCTATTTTCAAAAATCGCAGCGAAGACTATAAAATTTCAATTGACGGTGTGAACCGAACTGAAAGATGTGAAATGATCACATTCTGCAATGGACAGCGGGAAGGCGGAAGTTTTTGGGTTGCTCCTCAGGCTGATCCAAAAGATGGGCTCATAGACGTTTTAGTACTGCTACCAATGACAAAAATAACGCTTCTGTCGGCACTCCCTGTCTTTCTGTTTTCCGGGTCGGAGAGGTTTATAAATCGTGAGAGATTTCGCTGTAAGAAGATTGATCTTCAATGTGCCCGACCCAACTACATACACGTGGATGGCGAATATTCAAATACAAAAATTCAGCATATCACCTTATCAATTCAGAAATCTGCTCTTCAGGTGATTGCCTGATTTAAAAAAATTCGTTGATTACTGGATTTGTTTATATTCTTCGTAAACATAGTCCCAAAGACCAGCAAGGTCGGAACCTTTATTATGGGGATTTTTTGATGTAGAAGATTTCATCGCATCTATGCAAGCTCGTTCTCTTGCCGTGTGAATTGCTTTCAGCTGATGCTTCGTGGGGTTTTCTATCATCTCTTCATACTTTTCTATGTCTTCTTCAGTTACTTCATCTGCCATAGCTTTAATCAGTTTCGTGTTAAATTGATAAAAATGGTATTTTTGCTGAAATAGTCAAGTCTCCAAATATTTAAGGACATTAATTTAACAAGAAAATTTACTGATATGTTCCGCTATATTGTTCTCTCCGTTATAATTACTGTCTGCCTGATGGGTTGCGGCACGTCATCAGATGTTGAAGAAATCAGTTACACACCCTGTGAAGACGGAACTGCTGCAGGGTATTCCTGCGATAATATTGACTTTTATGCGCACCTTTCGCCAGCCGATCTTCTCGCTGAAACAAGAGACGGGGTTGTGGCATCACTTAATGATATCTGGGGATGGACCGACCCGCAAACAGCTCGTGAATATGCGTTGGTTGGCCTTACAGATGGCGTTACATTTGTGGACGTAACAGACCCTTCACAGCCGGTTGTTGTTGGTAAACTCCTTGAACCCGTGAGCACATTAAACATTGAAAATCAAAACCCACTTATCGCCTACCACGATGATGAAGGAGGATTCAAGGAAGCCTCATCCTGGCGTGATATGAAAGTATATCAAAATCATATGTATGTGGTCAGCGAGCAAGGCACGTACGGACTGCAGGTGTTTGACTTAACCAGGCTGAGGAATGTACAGGATCAACCTGAGATGTTTACACAGGATTATAACTATACGGAATTTGGCAATGCTCATAACGTAGCTATAAATACCGAGACAGGCTATGCTTATGTGGTAGGTTCTACCCAGGGCGGCACATGTGCGCAACAGGGCGGCCTTCACATGATTTACCTTACCGATAATCCCGCAGAGCCTGCATTTGCAGGATGTTATTTTGAAGAAGAAGCCGGTGGCATTACAGGCAGCAGGAATGGTTACATTCACGATACTCAATGTGTCGTTTACCAGGGGCCTGACAGTGATCACCAGGGTCAGGAGCTATGTTTCAGTTCCAGCGAAACAAGCTTCACGATTACCAATGTTGTTGATAAGCAACAAGCATTCACTATTTTCAATGGCTCATACTCCGGAAACCAGTATTCTCATCAAGGCTGGCTCACGGAAGATCACAGATACTTTTTTATGAACGATGAACTGGATGAACTTCGGGATCGTAATAATACGCGTACCTATGTCTGGAACATCGAAGACCTTGACAATCCTGATATGATTGGCTATTACGAACACAATACCATATCCGTAGATCATAATCTCTATGTGAAGAACAACTTGCTATATCAGGCTAACTACACCTCAGGGCTGCGTATACTCAATATCGAAGACCCGACTCCTGAAAATATGTCTACCCTGGGATATTTCGACACCACACCCGACAATAATCTGCGGGGTTTTGCCGGACTCTGGTCTGTTTATCCCTACCTTTCAGGAGAAAAAATTATTGTAAGTGATATAAATAATGGACTTTTTATTCTCCGTTACAGTCAATAATCAAACAATTGGAAACCAAACTTTTGAAACGTCAAAAACTTCACCCTAAAGGACCCGAATTTTCCAAGATCGCCGCCGGACTCTGGCGCATGGACCAATGGGGATATTCTCCGCAGGAAACTGTTTCCTGGATTGAGTCTGCCCTGGATCTGGGCATAACAACCTTCGATCATGCTGATATTTACGGAATGTATAGCAATGAAGCCCTTTTTGGAGAAGCTTTCGCAATTGATTCAACGCTCAGGGATAGGATGGAGCTTGTTAGCAAATGCGACATATGTCTGGTTTCTGATGCGCGACCCGAGTACCGAATAAATCACTATAATACTTCACCTGAACATATTATTTCATCAGTTGACCAGTCTCTCAAAAATCTCCGTACCGACTATCTGGACCTTGTGCTTCTTCACAGACCTGACCCTCTGATGGATGCCGATGCCACGGCCAAAGCCTTTAATAAACTAATAGCATATGGAAAAGTTAAATTTGTCGGAGTATCGAACTTTACACCCTCTCAGGTTGAGTTGCTTCAGAGCCGGCTGGAACGGCCCCTTGTAACCAATCAGGTGGAATGTTCAATTCATCATTTTATGCCACTCTTTGATGGCACCCTCGATCAAGCACAAAAAATCAATATGTCGCCCATGTTTTGGTCCCCTTTTTCAGGCGGAAAACTTTTTACTGGAGATGACGAACAATCGAAACGCATTCAGTCGACCCTGACTCCATTAAAAGACAAATATAGTGCAAGCACTGCTCAAATTGCCCTTTCCTGGCTTATGATGCTTCCATCTAACGGTGTCCCTGTTTTGGGGACAGGAAAAACTGAACGACTCAAAGAAGCTGCTGAGGCCGTTGAACTTGAGCTCGATCGGCAAGATTGGTTTTCAATCCTCGTAGCGTCGCAAGGTCATCCTGTTCCATAAAACAGGACCTCAATTGCCTCCTATTCTTTTGACATGGGTATCAATTTCCGTACATTTTTTGCTTGTTCCCCCGTCACAACAATTTTCGGGTTAAAAATGAAGTTTCGACTAACTGACAAAATCTCTATATGGATCTTTTTGATAAGCTCGAGGGACGTCCCGGCCCTCTAGGAGAATTTACATCTAACGGTTACGGCTATTACACATTTCCCCGGCTCGAAGGACCTCTTGGTCCGGTTATGAAGTTCAACGGCAAAGACATGATCGTCTGGAGCGTTAACGATTATCTGAGCATTGGAAACCACCCTGAAGTAAGAAAAGCGGATGAAACCGCTGCCAAAGATTATGGCCTGAGCGTACCCATGGGAGCCCGTTTGATGACCGGCAACTCCACGGAACATGAAAAACTTGAGGAAGAACTCGCTGATTTTGTGGGAAAACCTGAGGCCCTGCTTCTAAACTATGGTTACCAGGGCATTATGAGCGTTATTCATGCTTTGGTAGACCGTAATGATTTCCTGATTTATGATGAGCTGAGCCATGCCTGTATTGTTGACGGCAAGCAGCTTGCCATGGCTGAAAAATCTGTGTTCAAGCATAACGACATGGAAAGTCTGGAAAAACAGCTTATACGTGCTGAACGCCATAAAAAACCAGGGTCATCCGTTCTTGTTGTCACTGAGGGCGTATTTGGTATGACCGGTGATCTGGGCAAGCTTAAAGAAATCATCGCACTTAAAGAAAAATACGACTTTCGCCTTCTTGTTGATGACGCCCACGGCCTCGGCACTCTCGGTAGTGACGGATCAGGAACTGGCACACAGCTTGGTGTTCAGGACGGAATTGATGTCTATTTCGGTACGTTTGCAAAATCATTTGCACTGATAGGCGCATTTATCGCATCAGAACCACGTGTTGTGGAATTCCTGAAAGCAAATACCCGGAGCCAGATTTTTGCGAAATCTCTCCCAATGCCGATTGTCGTATCTGCAAGGAAACGACTCGAGCTCATCAAGCAACATCCGGAATGGCGAGAAAAACTTTGGGAAAACACACTCGCTCTGCGTGAAGGGCTGATTGACATTGGGTACAACGTGCTTCCATCCGAGAGCCCTGTCACTCCTGTTTTAACAAAAGGTAGTACGGAGCTGTGCACAACCATCATGCGAGAACTTCGTGAAGAGCATGGAGTCTTTGTCAGCGGTGTTGCTTACCCGGTAGTACCGCGTGGTATGGTTCTTATCAGGCTAATCCCAACAGCAGGCCATGAGAAAGAACATATCGATAAGACACTAGAGGCATTTGATGCGATCAAATCGATTGCGTTGAAGAATGTAGAGAAAGTCACTGCCTGACGTAATCTTTACATAAAGCTGATAATAGTATTATGCCGCATATACTGCGGCATTTTCTTTTCTGGCCTATCCTACTAACCTGAGTTCGATTCTAAAATATCAAAGAAATACATTGGGTTGTCCAAAAAGGGCGTCATCCCGCGCTCGATCGGGATCTCCCATCGTTATAAAGGCAGGAGATGCCGGATCGGGGTCCGGCATGACGGTATTGAGAATGAAATATCTTAACAAACGCCTTTTTAAACGCCTCAATTAACATATTATGAATCGAACTCAGGTTACTAGGTTTATTTAAAGCTCAGAAATACCGGTATCTTAATCAAGAATAGAGGTTGAGAACCGCGGGCCTGATTTTTACAAAAACCAAACCGTTCGCAAACTAGAAATCCTGTTCAAATGAAATCCCTGGATAGCTATTAACGTCAACAGGCAAAAGCCTTACGTTATATTCACGGTTTAATATCTCAACCAGACGCTGTGCAACCAGGGCGTTCCCTTTTGGGTTCAGAAACAGGCCGTCGCCGGAAAACAACGATTCACGCGAAAAATCTGCATTGTAAAATACGCCACCTACCTGTATATCACCGCTATAGAGTTCTGAAATAAGTTGTTCAATATCCAGCAGATAGATATCGGCAGAAGACGCAGCTAAATCTCTGATCGTGGAATTATACCCATCTAAAAGCTCCTGAATGCTTGCTGCATTTTCCCGTGTGATCACATCTTCCTGTTGAATCGGCTCTGTTTTTCCATAGACCGGATTCTCAAAAAACAGTTGTTCAAAACGGAATGGTAGATATTCATCCTCACCCATCTGCCTGATTTTCGGAAGTTCGTAGCCATCGTCAAATACAACATCTGGAAGTGTAGGATCCGATATCACCCTGGCTTTAAACTGAGCACCGCCATCCACATCAAAGTCGATGAAAGGTCGCCGATTTTCATCAGTAATTGTATCACCCAGATTGTATTCGAACGCACGCTCGTTGAACTCTCTGTAGAAACTGTTTAGCTGACCAATTTCTATTCCTGTTATTTCTGATCCCAGCTCCATGCTGTATGAAACAGTTGTAAAAGCAGGTGTTATTAGCGGACTTGGAATTGTAGTAAGTATAATTGAAGCCTCAGTGTCGTTTTGCAACTGTTCAATAAGTCCGCGATATGATGATTCAAAAACGGCCAAGGGAGTGGCATCGGTATCAGAAATCTCGTTTACGGGTAACTCAGTTGCACCGGTTGCACTACCCATCACATATGGCAAAAGATCATCGTACCCGAGTGAAACCAGAACCACAGATGGGCTTTTATCCGAAACAATATCAGCTATCGACTGCTGGCCGTTAAATGGCAGTCTGTTCAGGTAAATATTACTAACACTGTTTACCGCGCTTTCAAAGTCGTAAGTACGTAGTCCCGGAAACGAGAAATTGCGAAGCAGATCTGCTTCACCCGTAAAACTGCCGGGCATCTCGCCTTCTTCAGTTCGCCTGGACGGAACCTCATCACCCGGAGCACGGTAATACAGCCGATATTTTCCTTCTGATTCCGGTTCAAAACGGTTTAGTCCCAACTCAGTATTGACATCAGGTTGCCGAAACAATTCTGCCTCGAAAAAAGAATTAATTTTACCACCAATCAGGGCAGGGTATGCATATGTCTGGCTTTCTGTTGTAAGCACGCCATCCATCATACCGGCACCATATCCATCACCAATCACATAAAACCGTGTGAATGTTTCATCCCCAAAACGGTCTGTTGTTTCAGACGTTTCCGGCATTTCATAATCACAAGCCGATAAACATAACAAGCCAATAAGAAAGCAGAGATATCTCATATCTTAAAGCATTCCAGGGTTAAAGGTAAACGTGGCAAATATAATACTGCCAACAGCCGGTCCGCCAAACACATTTGAATATTTCCGGATGCCCATGTTTGTAAAACCCGCTTTTATCATACTATTAATTTGTGGGATGCGGGAATTAACCTGAAAATCAAAATGCCCATACTCACTTAACTCGCCATCAAGAAAGGGGCTGCGCCATGAATGGCCGCTTCTGTACCTATATACCATTTTGAAGCCTACATTTTCAGCAATCTTTCTGTTTCCCCACTCCAGGTTAAACTTGAACGGAGGCGTATTGAAGCCCGGTATCAGCGGATCATCAGCGCCCTTCACAAGCTGCGTGTACGTACCGTTCAGGCCAAAAAAGAAGGTGCCTGCCTGCTGCCTCAGATCAAAGGAAATGCCGTGCACACTCACCCTCTCACGCGCATTGCTGTAGTAGAAAAAGCGATCGCTTTGCGTGGAATTATTAAGCTGGCCTGCCGCAGCAAATAGATCAACCGATGGACTTGTACGAGATTTAACAGCCCTCGTGATACCAATAAAATCTGTATAAAAACTTACAAAGTAATTAAGGTCCAGATAAAAGTCCGACGAGAAAAGATTACTGTACCCCACCTCAAATGCATGTGTTTTCTCCGGTTTGATACCCGCAAGACTTTCAGCCCTGATAATCCCATTATCCAGAATCCCAAGGTGCAGCTGCTCGGCCTGCTCTCGCGTTATGCTTTGACCCGGCCGCAATGTGTAAGCATTAAGCTCATCCACTACAGCTTCATTAAACCGATTGAGCGACTGCTCGGTTACAGCGTTATCCTCTAAATTGTAGGGATCCAGGTTTGGTCTGAGTCCACCCAGAATGCGCCCGCTTCCCAGATTTTGATTCATAAACTGTTCACGCACAGACGGAAATCGAAATCCGTACTGGTATGAAGCCCGAAAATATTGATCCTCACCCAACCTGTAGTTAAGGCCTGCTTGCGGACTAATTGCAGGATCAAAATTTTCATTCACATCCACGCGGATTGAACCATTCAGATTCAGCCTGCCATCATTCGCAGATCCTTCCCCGCGAAGGTAAGCGCCATATCGATAGTTTGTAATGTCGTTACCTGTCGTATCCGGAAATATAGTTCCGGCTGATTCAAGATTGTAAAAGCGAAATGATCCGCCCGCAGTCAGATCAGCTGACCGAAATATGTCTTCAAATGTATAGCCTGATTCCACATGGGTAAGTGCCGAATTATCCTTGATTCCCGCGCCATCTTCAAAATCGTAAACAGATCTAAGCCGATTGAATTCTTGCTGAAATTCCTCAGTACCTGGTACCAGCATCGGAATTGCACTGCTGTTCGCCAGGAGCGTTACACCTGAATTGGCGAAATTTCTTGCAGCACGAAGATTATTGGGGTTTATTCCGCGAATAGGTATGCCATTCTCAAAAGCAATCCTGTAGTCGCGAAACCAATCCTCATTGCTTTTGGCGCTTTCCTGGAGTTGATTAGCCATAAAAACCACATCATATGAATTTCCTGAGTTTTGCTTCGTGTGGTAGGTCCTCAGAAAAAAGGACTGAGAGATAAATTCGGCTGATCCCTGAAAAATTTCAAAGTCTTCAAGCCTGATGCGGCTGTCGGCTGTATAAAGTGTGTTGGTATATCCATACCTCCCGCCAACAATCAGCTCAGATCCCGCTGTTGGTTTGAAATGAAGTGACCCGGCCGCTTTCCTCGTTTCAATATCGTAATTGACCAAATCATCCTCCCGATAACCGCTTCGGGTGACACCCACTAGTGTACCATTTGGTATACCATCTTCATCCACGCCCAGTGGATAGTAGCTCACGGATTCATCTCCATACACATTAACGCCATCATACCCATGAACGTCATCGTAGGTCTCCCACGATTCACCGAATCCGATATTATCGTAATTGGTTGCTTCCCAGTCAGTACCTGTAAGCCAGCTGCCTGAAAGCTTGAATGCAAATTTGGAATTAAATGCAGCTGCATATCGACCGGTCATCTCGGTCATACCATCACCTGATGCAGCAAATTGGCTGGAGCCTCCGAGTTTCAGATCGTTCACTCCGCCTTTAACCTGCAGGGAAAGTCCCTGACTGTCAAACGGGCTACGGCTGCTCACGTTCAGTACGCCGTTCATAGCACTTGGTCCATATGTGGATGATGCAGGGCCCAGCATCATTTCCATACCGGCAATATCGAGGTCTACAGGCCCCAGCAAATTTCCAATTGGAAATCCAAGACCGGGAGCCTGTCCGTCAATTCCATCCGTAAGCTGTAACACCCTTGAACTGGCGCCGGTGTTGAAACCACGCGCGTTAATCGTTTGCATATTCATGCTCTGAGTGGCAATATCTACTTCGCGCATTGTTGAAATGAGGTCAAACGCATCAAACGATGAAAGCTGCTGTACATCTACCGTTGTTACCCGGCCAATGGTTGTGGTACGTTCGAGTTCTTCCCTGCTCACCATATCGGCGGTAACGATAATATCTTCTTCACGAAAAACTTTTGGGCTAATCTTTATATCTAAATCCGTAACCCGTTGCTGACTAATCTCCCGTTCGGTCGGGAAATAAGAAACGTGCGTCACCCTAAGCTTCAGGGGTAGCGAAAAGCTAAACCCGAATAAAAACTCTCCGTCGTCGTTTGTGGACGTTCCCACCTGACGTTCGGGTTCTACATTTTCATTTTCAGAAATGATTTGAATCTGTGCTGCTTCAACTTTCCTTCCTGTAATTCCATCCGATATCACACCGCCAAGTGTAAATGAGTAAGCCCTGGCCAATGGAATCTGCAATGAAAATTCAACCGGCGGGTTAATGCTGATCTGATTCCTCATAAAATCAGGATGAGTAACAGCTAAGTTATAATTTACTCCTTCAGCCAATTCAAATCTAAAGCTTCCATCAGAACCAGTAACAACCCGGCGTTCTAAACTTTCTTCATTGACTCCCTCCCGCATTACCATTAACAGGGCATCAGGCACCGGTTCACCGGATATCTCATCAATCACTGTGCCACGGACCGATTCCATTTGCTGCGCATGTGAATATTGCACAATTAATAGCATTACTGCGGAGCAAATAATCAGGGCCCGTAAAATATCGGGAAGGGTACGTATCATGTAAAGCTCAAAATCATAGGATTGATCGGCCGGAAAAGTCGATGACTGATGAACAGTTTTTTAAAATGGTTAAATAGCTACCTAGTATAAACAAGTAAGAGATATTATTCAGTCAAATGTTGTCTGTGTCTGTAAAATGTTTTGAACCTTCTTTTTAAGATTAAGCTTCAATAAATAGCTTGCCTTTACATCTTATAAACTTTCTCTATATTCACCTAACTCATATACAGGCGTTTTACAATTTTTAAATAAATGGTCTTCATGAAAAATATTCACTATCCGATTCTACTCCTTATCTCATACCTCTTTATGTTTCCGGCCGGGGAGACACAAGCCCAGTCAGATTCCCTTGAGCTTTCTCTTGAGAGTATTTTTCTTGAGCCGATGATTCCGGGTATTCGTCCTTCTCTGAGATATTTTTCAGCTGATCAGGAGTCAGTTTATATCTCATGGAATGACTCGTCGTACTACGATACAGGCCTTTACGAGCTGGCGCTTGATGGTGATGACCCCGAAAAAGTTGATGACATAGATCGCCCGGTTCACTCACCCAATAATCGTATGATTGCCTATACCGTGGATGGCAACTTGTATGTTTCACGGCCTGATGGAAATGGAGAACGCATGCTATTTAAATCGGATAATCCCGTTTACAGTATCACATGGGCACCCAATAGCCGTCATATAGCCTTTGCGAAATCTGGCGACATCTGGGTGACAGATATCGCTCAGCCAGGGATTGAGCAGGTAACAAACCGGCAAGATGGAGAATCATCCTACAGTCTCATCGGATGGGCGGGCAATGGTTCTATGATCCTCAATCAAACTGACTATTCTGACGCACGCACAATCTATTTCCCTGAATATGCCGGCGAATTCGTGGAACCGGGAGGATCAACCCGTGGTATTCCTGCCGTGTCTCTATATCACGCTGATCTTGAAGCCGGCACCATTGATACGCTGATGACCGGCGTTCACCGCTCGTCCATCGGGGCATCTTATACAGGCCGTTTTGTAGCCATAGATTCTTCAGGGGCTGCACTCAAGGATCGGGACATCATCCTTTATGACAATAATGAAAACACAAAAACTACGATTTTTACGGATACAACTGATGGCTGGCTATACGATCGCGACATGGAATTTGCCCCCGGTTCGGAAAAAATGTTTTTTCTGTCAGAACAAACAGGATGGAATCATCTTTACCTCGCAAATGCGCTTACAGGCACTGTTGAACAGCTAACCCGGGGCGACTTCGAAATTACATGGGCAGACTGGCTTACCGACAATGAGATTATCTATGCCAATAACGAAGCTGACTATGGCGAACGCCACCTGTTTATTCTCAACCTGGAAAACAATCAAACCGAACAGCTGACAACCGAAGAAGCCTATCGTTACCAGTTTGATCTGAGTCCGGACAAATCAAAACTGATCTACGCTAAAACATATTTTAACGAGCCGTATGAACTCTACATGATTGATCTTGAAAATCCTGGCGAGGAAATACAGCTTACAAATTCAGTACCCGAATCCTTTTATGATATCGACTGGCAGCGGGAAGAGTATATTCGGTTTACAGGCCGCGATGGTGAAACGGATATCTCCATGTCGGTTCTTTATCCCGAAAATTATAATGAGGATCAGACCTACCCTGTCGTCGTATTTGCACATGGCGCCGGCTCACTTCAAAACGTGTACAAGGGATGGTCGAACAACTACTGGCGCGAGTATATGTTCAACCAGCTGCTAACGCGCAACGGTTACTTTGTGGTTGATGTCGATTTCCGCCACAGCACCGGGTATGGCCGCGATTTTCGCGAAGATGTGACCAACTGGATGGGGCGCTATGAAACGATGGATATTGTTGATGGCCTCGACTGGGTTCAGGAAGACACAGGCGGTGCGCTCGACCTCGAAAACGTTGGGATTTACGGTGGAAGCTACGGCGGCTTTATGGCGCTTTATGCCCTTACCGCTGCACCCGATCGGTTTCAGGCTGGAGCTGCCCTGAGGAAAGTATCCAACTGGCGAAACTACTATTATGCCAATCCGTGGTACACGCTGCCCCGCCTGGGCGATCCTGAGGAAGTTCCCGAACACTACGATCGCAGCTCACCACTGACCTATGCACCGGAGCTGCAGCACCCGGTGATCCTTCTTCACGGCCTTGTGGATGATAACGTCGGTTCCCAGGACGCTTTTCAGTATGCCGAAGAGCTGATCCAAAGTCGCCATAAAGAATTTGAAATGATGATCTACCCGACTGAAGCCCATGGATTCACAAGTGCCAACTCATGGTATGATGAATACAGCCGGATTTTTGAGTTCTTTGAAGAGCATTTGAAATAACTTAAATGGAGTTTTATAGCAGTTCAAAATTGAAGCTATAATAGATAATATGAACAGTATTATTCCGAGGCTGTCCAAAAAGTATAGTTGACTGCAGCTCAACTTAAATTATTTAGTTTATTTTAAGTAACTGTATCAGGAATTCTTCGTGTTACTTCGTGGCTAAACTCGATTCTATATTGTCACGAAGACTCAAAGACTCGAAGGTTCACGAAGTAAACTTAAATTATTAATGCAATCATAAATGAAATGCACCTTTTTGTACAGCCCCATTATTAATCAGTGAATTATATATTTCCTGATAACCAATAATCAATCCCCATCAAAACTTATGAAATCCATCATCTCCCTCTTAGTCACCTTGATTCTACTCTTAACCGCAACGGATACCTTTGCGCAAACCAATGCTAACAGCGGCATCTCATCAGGGCCAGAGTACCAGCCGTTTCTAAAACAACTTGCCGATGATGTGTCAGCCGATAGCCTGGAAACCTATATTCGCACTCTGGCAGGGTTTGACAACCGCCATACCATGTCTGATACAACATCCGACACCCGGGGAATTGGCGCGGCGCGTCGATGGATCAAAGCTGAGTTTGAGACCATCTCTGAAGCGTGCGGCGGTTGCCTTGAGGTGTTTTATGTTAGCGGTGAAGTCGGGGGCACAAACAGGATCCCTGATCCGGTCAATATCGTAAATGTGGTGGCCGTACAGCGTGGAACGGCTGATCCCAATCGAGTGGTGATGATGTCGGGTGATATCGACTCGAGAGCCTCAAACGTCATGGATGCCGAAATAGATTCACCCGGTGCAAACGACAACGCTTCCGGAATGGCCGGTGCAATTGAGGCGGCACGAGTTTTGAGTCAGCATGAATTCCCCGGCACCATTGTGTATGCCGGACTCTCCGGTGAAGAGCAGGGACTGTTTGGCGGAGAAATCCTGGCAGAGTATGCTCTTGAAAATGGCTGGCGAATAAAGGGAGTACTTAATAACGATATGATTGGAAATATTGAGGGTGTTAATGGCATCATCAACAACACAACCGCCCGGGTCTTTTCGGAAGGCACACGCGCCAACGAAACTGAAAGGGAAGCCCGTATCCGTCGGTTTACCGGAGGCGAGGTGGATTCCCCGTCACGGAATCTTGCCCGCTACATTCATACTATGGGCCATCATTATATCGACAATCTTGACGTGATGATGATCTACCGGCTCGATCGGTTTGGCCGTGGCGGACACCATCGTCCGTTCAATGAAGTTGGAATTCCTGCAGTGCGTATTATGGAAACCAACGAAAACTATGTTCGTCAGCACCAGGATATCAGGGTTGAAGACGGTATTGAGTATGGTGATGTGATTGAAGGCGTGAATTTCGACTACGCTGCGAAACTAACCGCCCTGAATGTCGTAACGATGGCCAGCATGGCGATGGCGCCGGCTCCTCCATCTGGTGTCAGCATTGATGGAGCTGTTGAGCCGAGCACCACACTAAACTGGGATGCACTCGATCCGGAGCAGAACCCACAGCTCGAAGGCTATAAGGTATACTGGCGCCTCACCACTTCACCTGTTTGGACCAATGCACGGCCCACCGGAAATGTCACTGAATACACACTCGAAAATATTGTGATCGACAACTACTACTTTGGCGTGGCCAGTGTCTCGGAAGATGGCTATGAGAGCCCGGTTGTCTTTCCGGGGGCTGCGGGGTCATTTGGGGAGTAACCCACCCCTTGCCCCCTCCCTACGTCGAAATGTACTCCGCATGGAGGGGAAACTTTTTCCGTGATCAGTGTGGCAGTGATTGGTTGATTAGTTGATCAGAGAATTAGTTATTAGGAAAAACGTCATCTCCCCTTGAGGGGAGTACATGCTGTTTGTTCAGAACAGCATGTGAGGGGTGTTCAAAGACACTAACTGAAGCTGGTAGTTTTTATAATCCTCTTGTAATCCACAAATTTAGTATGTTCATGAAATAGTTTATGGACACCTGATAACCGATCCCCGTTAACAAATAACCTACTTCTCATGAAAGCGATCCTCATACTAATTCTCTCCTTTTTCCTCACAACCATCACCGCCGCCCAGGATTTTGCCCTGGAACAGCTCGAAAACTCACCCCGCCACCATGAGTGGGTGACTGTTGAACACGACGGACGCGAGGTCTACAATTTTGTAGCTTATCCTGAAACTTCAGAAAACGTGCCGGTGATGATTGTGATTCACGAAAACCGGGGTCTGACCGACTGGGTTAGGAGTTTTGCAGATCAAATGGCCAAGGCGGGATATATTGCGATTGCGCCGGATCTTCTCTCCGGGTTTGATGAGAATCACGAGCGAACCTCCGATTTTGAAACATCCGATGCTGCCAGGGATGCACTTTATCAGCTCGATCCCGATCAGATCACGGCCGATCTTATGGCGGTCCAATCCTATGCGGAAGGAATGGATGCCGGCAACGGTACTATCGTGGTTGGCGGTTTTTGCTGGGGGGGCTCACAGACTTTTCGATATGCCACAAACGCCGATGGATTGGATGCTGCGATGGTGTTTTACGGAAGCCCGCCCTCTGAAGAAGCTGCGTACGCCGATATTTCGGTTCCTGTTTATGGGTTTTACGGCGAAGACGATCAGCGCATTAACTCTACCATTTCGGAAGCAGACAACCTCATGAGAGAAAATGGTAACACGTACAACTATGTGATCTACGACGGCGCCGGCCACGCCTTCATGCGTAGGGGTGATGATCCAAATGGGTCTGAGGCGAATAAGACTGCACGGGATAAGTCCTGGGAGCGGCTGAAATCGATTTTGTCTGATTTATAATTAAAACAGGTCGCTAAATCTCTACATCAGAAATCTAATACATCTTTCAATCACAGAAGTAAACTGATCTTGAGAATCAGTCAATTTGCTAAATAGACTGTTCAGAGCTTATTAAATTGATCAGACACCAAACCATAATAAAAGCTCAACGGAGATGGCATCAATAAAAAAGAACATAAACAGTATCATGTTTTTTCTGGCATCCATCGGTTTTTTTGCAGCTGGCTTCCTGGGAGATGAGTCAACATTTTATGTATTGGGCGCTGTATTTCTAGCCATTGGTGCCGGTGTTTTCAAAAAGAGTCCTGAAGAGGATGATTAGATTTGGTGATTAAAACGATAAGGAATTTACACTGATAATCCGGCCCGTGAGAATAAGAAATCGCAGGTCAAACCCACGATGACATAAGGGGCAGAAGATTACCAGACAGTCATCCCGGCCACAGAGCCGGGATCTCCCATTTTTAGCTCGTCTGAAGATCCCAACAAAATTAAATCTTTCTTTCACGAGAATAAGAGAACGCGGGCCAGCGCCCGCGATGACTGGGATTAGGCTATACGGACGTTGATGTCATGCTGTGCTTCGACACGGCATCTCCCATCCGGGCACTGGTTGGTTGTTCTGTCTTAAATACACTTATATGCATAACTGAAATGGTAGATCGCGGGTCAAGCCCGCGATGACTCTTCTTAAAAAGGAATTAGCCCTGAAATCTTACTCCTTTCCAAACCATACATCCAGTGTCCGGCCTGAGTTGACGTAAAATCCGGTTACATTTCCTGAATCATCTCTTTCAAACTCAACCATCATTCCGTTTCCGGCCCTGAAGATATCTCTCGCCAATGGTTCCAGCGGAGTGGCACCCATCCAGCGATGCTGCACCTGAAGCATTCCTTCCTGATTTACACTCAGCCGCATAATCGAATCGATCTCGTCGCTCACGTACTCACCTGTATAATCTGCGAGATCCCTTTCACCGGACTGCCATTCGTCCACTTTTTCAAATATCTGAACTCCATTACTTCCCGAAGCGATGACCCGGACAGACTCATCGTTCATTTCAATCTCATAACGGGTTTCGCTGCCGTTTATACGAAACTCGCCATCAACTGTAGGAATAATTTCAACCTGACCATCGACCATCAGTTTTCCGTCTTCGACACTTATCTCAAACATATCGTTACGATCCTCATTGATATATCTGCCAGACAGCTCGGATTGCATCTCATCACTCAGCTCAACTCTCTGATCCTCATAGTTTACCACCGGCTCCATCTGTTCTCCCAATATCAGCTCCGCGATATTCTCAGATGACAGCCATGCCCCGCTGAAGTTCGATACGATAAAAATCCCGAGATCATGATCCGGATAGTAGCTCAGCTGGGTTCCGAAAGCGGCATGCCCTCCTGTGTGCCGATAGCGCCGGAGTCCACGGTACTCACCAACATAGATTCCCATCGCATAGCCATTATACATCCCGTTGCTGAGTTCATTGGGTTCCAGGAACAGATCGAGCACCTCCTGGCCTCCAAGCTCACCTGTCTTCATATTTTGAATCCATTTTGCTGCATCGGGTACATTCATATACATATCTCCAGCTCCAAATATGGCCCTATTACTTTTCGGATTTATGTAGCCCAGTTGTTCATTGTAGATGTAAGATTCAGCGGCATTATCAATCACCTGCCCCACGTATGTTTCCGCATAGGTATTGTTCATATCAAGCGCATCCCAAATATTCTCCTTCACCCAAACTGAAGCCATTTCACCTGTCGCACTCTCAAGAACTTCAGCTAGAATCACCCAGGCCGTGCTGTTATAGGTAAAGCGTGAATCGGGTGAAAACTCAAGCTTAGGCTGGCGGCGCACCACTTCCAGAGACTCTTCAATATCCATACGGTCGACGCCTATCTCCCGCCCCGCCAAATTCGACATCGTATACGCCTCGCGATAGCCGCTGGTATGATTAAGCAGATGCCGGATAGTTACTGTCTCCTCAAATTCTGGCCAGTCATCCAGGTAGTTGCTTACAGGATCATCAATATTTAGTGTCCCTTCTACATGCTGCATTGCAATTGCATATCCCAAAAACTGCTTTGTTACTGAGCCGATGTTATACACCATTTCCGGATTGTTTGGAATATTGTAAGCCATGTTTGCCAGCCCGTATCCCTTCTGAAAGATAATCTCTCCATCCTGAAATACCCCAACAACCATCCCGGGTGTCGTGTCATTTATAGCTGATGGAATCATTTCATCGATTTCGTATTCAAGATTCAGCCGCTGGCCAAAATTATTGCATGCAGTACCTGCGATTAAAAACGAGATGATTACTATTAAAAGAGAGTTCCGATAAATCATATCCGATATTTTCATTTAAGATTAATGGTATATAGGTATATCAAGGATAATTTGCACGTCACAATAGATTATTTACAGCGATGCATGAAAGTCACTCTTGCTATTATCAAAAGATGGACGCTTTTTATGAAAAAAAATTCTAGACTTCTTACTAATTCAATGATCAGATAACTTTTCAGTAAATATTACCGTAGGTGTATTGAATACCATATTGATATATCTTCTGAAGACAATTAATGATTTCTGAGCTGACCCCCCCTCCATTTTTAAAATTGCAAAATGAGTATGAAAACTATCCGAACTATTTTCATTCTGCTGCTTATCGCAGGATGCTCTTCTCAATCCGGCACTGATTCGGATCTCTTAACCGAAAGGATTAACAGAATAGAAAACGGACTTCAACCAAATCTTCAGATTGAAGGAGATAGTGTACCCGTTTTTAATATTAATGAGAGATTAAATGAACTTGGAATTCCCGGGGTAAGCATTGCAGTACTTCATAATGGCGAAATTGAGTGGGCCAAGGGATATGGTATAGCAGATAGCTCAGAAAACCGCAGTGTTACGACTGAAACGATGTTTCTTGCAGGATCTATAAGCAAACCGGTAGCAGCAACACGTGCACTTCAACTCGCTGAAGAGGGGACGATTGAACTGGACACAAATGTTAATAATTACCTTACCAGTTGGAAAGTACCTGATAATGAATTTACAGACACAGAAAAAGTCACAACCCGACGAATATTAAACCATACTGCAGGACTGACAGTCTGGGGGTTTCCCGGTTATGACAAGGGCGACACAATACCCAGTGTACCTGAAGTTCTGGACGGCATGGGAAATACAGACTCCGTGCGTGTCTATAAAGAACCGGGCGAAAGCTGGATGTATTCCGGAGGTGGTTACACTGTGATGCAGCTGATGATTACCGATCTCGAAGGGAAATCTTTCCCTGATATCATGCAAACCAGTGTTTTGGACCCATTAGGCATGACATCGAGCACATTTGATAACCCGCTCCCGCAAGAGTACCACAATATCGCTGCAACAGGATATCGGGCAAATGGGGCTGAGGTTGAAGGCAAATGGCCTGTCTATCCTGAGATGGCAGCTGCCGGACTTTGGACAACCCCATCTCAACTCATATTGTGGGGTGGAGAAATACAGCAGATCCTGCAATCACAAGAAAATGGATTACTGAAAGCTGAAACGGTCAATGAAATGCTCACTCCGGGCATGAATGACCATGGTTTGGGCCCTGGGGTGAATGAGTATACGTTTGGCCATGGTGGGGCCGATGAAGGATTTCGCGCAAACCTTATTGTCTGGAAAGAAATACCAATGGCGGTGGTTGTGATGGTGAATTCCGACAATGGCAGCATTATCAATGAAATTCAGTTGAGTGTTGCTAAGGAGTATAATTTGCCGGGAATAGAGCCTCAAACAAAAATAGTTAATGAGCAATCTAAAGAAGAGCTGCAGAGATATTCAGGAAAATATAGATTTCCTGAGTTTGGTATCGTCGATGTTCGTGTAAAGGAAAATGGACTTGAACTGATTGCCGACTTTTCGGACGAACCCATCTTCCTTCTTCCAGAATCCGATAGTACGTTCTTCAATCGAACCACCGGGAATTCTTTCAACTTTGTATTTAAGGATGATTCAGTTAAAGCAATGGGTGTTAATCAGTTAGAAGCTGAAAAAATTGAATAGCTATGTTAAGAAAGAAGGATTTAAAGTAAAGTACAGTGTTGGATAAAAAACGGTATTTATACTTTTAAAAACCCGGTGGCTATTTGGCAATAAGTGAAATCAAGTGGATTACCCAGTCACGTCCAAAAGAGATCGAACAATATTGAAATAAAACTATCCGGAGATCAACACGTCTTCGAAGAAAATCAGGCTTTAAGAGAAAACGGGTATTCAACTGCAGGTTATTTCTATTTAAAACAGAATAGCTGGACTGATAACTATTATAAACTTTTGAAAGCTGAGATCGGTCTTTTCCTGTACCGTCATCCAGATTCAGAACTTGCAAAACAAGTTGCAGACGAGACAATTGCTGACTTCGATCTAAATAAAAAATACCGGGATTATTATAGCTATGGATTTTACGTTGCAAAGAAGAATTAACGGAGTGTAACCCACAAATTCTCTTTACTTTCAAAGAAACATTCGACCCGAAACACCCGTATCTGCCATCGCCCAATGATTTGTATGCCTCAACGGAATCTTTGAAAATTTGGAAGCATGAATAAAAAGAAAAAAACGCGACTCATCAGAATCACTCTCTTTGTCGCCACCGTTCTTTCCCTGTTTTTCGTCCCGTGGATATTGGTCTGGACGTGGATGCAACCGCTGCCCGATACCGTTCAGGAACAAGTAGACGACGCCATTGAGCTGGGTTTTGAGGGGATGATTGTCTATGTGGATCAGGGCGGACAAGAGCCGGACCATTACGCTGCAGGATGGAAGAACAGAGAAACCAAAATTCCCGCAGATCCGCAGTCACTATTCAAGATTGCCAGTATTGGCAAGCTGTATGATGCGGTTGCTATCACCAGGCTAGTAGGCGATGACAGCCTTTCGTTGGATGATACTCTCACGGACCATTTTCCTGAGCTTGCCGGAAAAATCGAGTACGCAGATGAGATAACCATAAGGATGATGGTTCAGCACCGGAGCGGTATCCCCAACCTGACCAACACACCCAATTTCTGGACTGATCCTCCCGAAAACAATGAGGAGGCACTAGAGCGGGTAATTGGTCTCCCCGCCAGTTTTGAACCCGGCGATGGCTACGAGTACTCCAACACAAACTATTTACTGCTCAATATGCTCGTTGAAAATGTGTCCGGCATGAGCCACTTCGAGTACATTAAGAGAGAAATACTGGAGCCGCTAGGGTTGCAAAACACATTCGGCTCCATTCACGACGTGAATATGGGCGATGTGATGAGCGGATACTATGCGGGCGTTGAGGAGGATATCAAGACAGTCGACTACGCATCGATGCTGGCTACTGCAGAAGATCTTGGCATATTCCTGCGGGCTTTGAACGATGGTTCCTTGTTTGATGGTGCCGAACAGGAGATCTACTCCTCCATCTACCGCTACGAACACACCGGCCTCATCCCCGGCTACCAGAGTATTGCCAAATACCATAAGGACATCGACACAGTGATTATTCAATTTACAAACACGACAGATTTTGAGGGCTACCAATGGAGTCTGTCCGAGATAGTCTACGATCGTATTGTTGAGGTCGTAAGACGAAGTACTGGATGAGTTAACTAAAACTCACCGCTATCGACATCTTTAAGAAATCTCACAATCCCGTTGATGTATGTTTTCTGGTCGTCATACTGCGACAGATGGCTTCCATCCGAACAGTGCAGGTAGCGGCCGTTCTGAACTTCACCCGCCATCCACTCCATATGTTTGGGGTCCATCGTGTCGTGGGTGCCGCCAATGGTTAAAGTTGGAACGTTGATTTTGGACAGATCTTTGGTTCTGTCCCAGTCTTTCAGGGTTGCATCGCCGGTGATACCAAATTCGCTTGGCCCCTGCATATACACGTAAACCTCCTTGTTCAGATTGGCAAACGTCCGCATAATAGAGTTAGGCCACTTATCCAGTGGCATTCGCAGCACATGCTCGGTGTAGTGGTGGGTCATGAGCAGCTCTTCGTACCGGGGATTTTCAAAATCCTTCTTCTCCTCAATCTGTAGTATCTCCTTAAAAACCTCATCCGGCATTCGAGGTCCGAGGACTTCTTTCGCGTATTTATTATATGCCTTCACATCTGCCATCATGTTGGATATGATCAACCCTTTCAGCTTATCCTGATGCGCCAGTGCATACTCCATAGCCAGAATACCGCCCCATGACTGACCCAGCAGAAAGAAATTTTCCTTGTTCAGATCCAGTGCTTTTCGAACCTGCTCCACTTCATCCACAAACCGGTCGATCGTCCAAAGCTCCTCACCGCCTGGCTGCTCGCTGTAGTGAGATCCCAGCTGATCGTAGTAAATATATTCGATTCCCTCGTACGGCAGATATCCGTCAAAACACTCATAAAGTTCGTGGGTGGCACCCGGACCGCCGTGCAGCAGAAGTACTTTTATTCTTGGATTATTCCCCACCCGCTTGGTGTATACTTTAAATTCTCCTTGGGGAGTTGAAATCGGAATCATATTGATGCCGCCTGTAAACTGGTCGTTTGAGCCTGAATAATCTAAATAGTCATTTGCTTCTATCATGATGGGCGTCGCTTAATTGATTGTTTTTGATTCTCATAGATAACCAACCAGGTTGAAAAAAGAAAGAGGCTGTATAAGGGTCTGCTTTTATAAGAAAATCAGGTACACATTTTCAAAAAGTCCTCCCTTCAAATCAAGATATAAATCAACCTTCTATGTGCCTAACTACACTGCAAAAGCCACGAAGACAAGCTCAATTTTAATAGCACCTTTACTCTTCGTGTTCCTTCGGGCCCTCGTGACTTCGTGGCCAACCATCCGATTTCCGGACAACTACAACACTTCAATATCTACCACGAGGGCGCTAAGACGCGAAGTACGCGAAGGTATAATTGATTTTTAAGTTAAACTGCGTAAATATCATTGCATTGATTACATTCATCGATAATTAATACCAAAACTAGTTGATTTGAATAACTATGTGCAGATCTATTTTATTTGAATCAAAGTCACACATCTTTACAAAAAGTAACTTAATCACCGTTTCATGAAGACTGCTCTGAAAATTATTGGCATCATCCTTACTATTCTCATTCTCGCAGGTGTAGCGGCTTATGTTGCATGGTTTCACAACACCGAAGAACACACGCTTCAGCTGAACCCGTCTGAGGTTTTCTCAGAAGAGAGAGGGGACGACTACCTGATCATCAACGCCAATATTATTGATGTTGAAAATGGCACGGTCTTGGAAAACAGGCATCTGCTGGTTCAGGACGGACGATTTGAACGTATTTTTGAGGGCTCCATCCCTGACAGCCTTTCACAAAACTTCGCAGTTGTAGACGCCGAGGGCCGATACCTGATGCCCTCCATGTTCGACATGCACGCTCACCTGAATAGCGGCGGACTTATCCCCCCGGATGACACAACCCGGCTGATGGCGCTCGAGCAGTTTGCCCGATATGGTGTGGGCACCATCTTTACACTAGGCGGCATGGGATTCAACCAGGAGGTTACGGCCGATCTGATTCAGCAGCAGAAAGACAGAAAGCTGGTTGCACCCAGGATTTTTGCCGCGGGCGATTTTCTCACCTCACCGGGCGGATACCCGATACCATTTCTGGCACAAATGCTTGGTAAACCTGCAGAAGAGCTTGACCTCGAGAAACAGGGCATAATTGAAATCACCGAATCCGCAGATCTGGAGCCCATCATTTCTAAAAAACAAGAGCTTGGGTTGAACGGAGTAAAGGTAATGGTCGAATCCAGACTAGGAGGAGCCACACCCGAGAGCCGCATCTCAAATGAGACGGTTGAACGGATTGCCCGAATGGCTTCCGAGTATAATCTCCCGGTATTTGCCCACGTCACAAATCGGCCTGATTTTGAAGCCGCAGTAGATATGGGAGTGGATGTGATTGCTCATAACGTAAGTGCCGACTCATTGACAAACGCCAGGGATCACATCAACAAAATGAGTGAAGACTCTATTTACATCACCCCCACCCTGCTGATGAGCTACCGGGTAGAGTTTTTGAAGTCAGCAGAAATGCTGGACGACCCGTTTTACCTGCAGTATAGCTCCGAGCGAACCAATCGCAGCATGAAGAACTGGCCTATTCGTCAGATGATCGCAAGCAACATGGGTGGCAGTGCTGAAGCCAAGAAACAGCAAGTGCTGTACAATATCTCCCAGCTTCATGAGGCGGGCGTGCCTGTTATGATGGGAACCGACGCTGGAAACGCAACGATGTTTCCAGGCTACAGCGCCCACAAAGAGCTTGAATTCATGGCCGATGCCGGCATGACAGCCGCCGATATTTTACAGTCAGCCACAATCATACCCGCCCGTTTTTTAAAGATGGATGAGACAATGGGCAGCATCGCAGAAGGGAAAGTTGCCAGCCTCATCATGCTGGATGAAAACCCGCTTGAGGATGTCAGTAATACTCAATCTCTGAACCTCGTGATGCTTGAGGGCTACTGGCTGGATTGAGCGTCTCCCAATAATCATTTCTTTTAGATTAGGCTACACAAAAGATTACTGCTGTTTATGCTATCATTGATTGGTAATTTTTCATTTTACTTAGTTAGCAATTATCATGGATTTTTACCGTATTAATTCTAACTTTCAGCGTTTATCAAAATTACCTCTTAAGAATACATCATCAAGAAACAGTGAAAGCGAGTCGTTTTTCCTTCTTACTCTTATTCATTGCCTGCTCACTTGCGTTGAGCAGCTGCATCATCTACAAAAATCAGAATATCGACAACCGAATGGAGGAAATTGAGCAGACGCTTGAACCTTTGGGCGGTGAGCCGATAGCTGTTGTTTTGAAAGAAATCGAACCACTCGAACTGGGAGAACCAATGGAGATCAGACAAATCAATGACTCAACTGAAGAGTACGAATTTCACAGGAAGTATTTAAGCGGAATAGGTGGATATGACGAGATCCGCCTCGTGTTTATCGATGGATATTTGTCACGTTATTTTGTTGATGCACGGCGTTAAATATTAATCGCAGCATATACATTCTTTGTTAATACATCTGAAATCTCCCGGCAACAAAAAGGTAAAATTGACCGATTATCTTCAATTAAATCCTTTTTCATCCCGACATACTCGATAAATCCTTAACCTTTGATAGATGACTCAATTTCGCACACTGCTTATAGGTTTTTTCCTGATGGCCGCCTTAGGCGGATGCCTCGACATACCAGAGAGGTGCGGCATGGATTACGAGATGACAGAATATGAGTTATGGTCTCTCGACCTAAACGGTTTTTCACTTTCAGAGGAATATCAATGGGAATCAAAAGATATGTATGAGGGCTACAGCACCCGCTTTAAAATTTATGGTATATCGCCTGATGAATCGGTGATCTATTATACAGATGACCGTACTTCTACTAATATCCGCCTTCATAGTCTCAATTTGGATAGCAGAAATACTGAGCTGATAAATACATACGTAGATAGCCGCGATTTCACCCTCTCACCGTCTGGAAATTTATTAGCATACCAAAAGGAGTCAACCGTCTGGATATCAAATGTAAATAGTGAGAACCCACGAAAACTCTTGGAGCGTGACAGCTTACAATTTTTCGGTTCACCTCAATGGTATTTAAGTGACAATAGATTAATTGTTTCTCACTCGACGTTTAATAGCGATCAAGGAATGTGGTTACTGAACGTAAAAGATTCCACATATTCTATCATATCTGACGTGGCATCAACAAATTATGACATCACTAATGATGGGTCACGCATTGTTCTCCAGGGTAGTGAACCGCTTGAGGCCTCACTCATTCGATACAAAAATCTCTCTTCAGAAAGCTTGATTACACTACATGAAGGAACAAACCCACTATTCATTAATAATGGTACTCATGTACTTTTTGAGCAATTAGATGGTCTGTCCATTTCTGATTTGAAAGGTGAACTGAGAAAAATCTACGACAAGCCTCCTGCCGGTGGTAGTCTCTCCAGAAACGGCAGAGTTTCCGTTTCACCCAATTCCCAAACCGTCGCTTATTCAGTATCAGAAGGCCTGTTTATATATCAGCCAGAAGACGATGAGATTCTTTACTCTTTGAGTCCAGACATTTTCTTGCCGGAAAATCAGCAAAACTGGAGTTCAATAAGGATTGACCTATTTGAGATGACTTTCTCACCAGACAGCGAATCACTTTACTTCATAATGAAGCGTCATTTCTTTAGTGATGGGTGTTAAATCCACTAATGTTTTGGCGACCCATTTCTGATATCTACTTATATTCATTTATTAAACTGCCATCTTGACTTTCCCCCTCTGTATTGTACCTTCCTGATGGCATTCCAAAAAGATAAAATGCGTCGTAGAGTGTAATCAGAGTTCCAACATTTTATCACATGATTTAAATATCCACATATATGACATTCAAACCTGAACATCTGAAACAGGTCTCAACCCGGTCCGAGCTGATTGAGCTGGCCCGCGAGCACAATATTCCGATAGACAAAACTATCCGGCAACTGCAATATGAAAAAGAACTGGAGCAGCTGCAGATTGAAATGGTAAATTTACAAAAGTGGGTGGCCCGAACAGGCCGGCGGCTGGCGATCATTTTTGAAGGACGCGATGCCGCCGGTAAGGGTGGCTCTATCAAACGGTTTAAGGAACATCTGAATCCCAGATCGTCTCGAGTAGTGGCTCTATCAAAGCCCACTGCAGTTGAGCGGGGCCAATGGTATTTTCGGCGCTATATCAAGGTGCTGCCCAACCCCGGCGAAATGGTATTTTTTGACCGCAGCTGGTATAACCGTGCCGTCGTTGAGCCTGTCATGGGTTTTTGCAATGAAGAAGAGTACGAACAGTTTATCGTTCAGGTACCGGAATTTGAACATCTGCTATACGAGGACGACCTGATCATCATCAAATTCTGGTTTTCAATTTCCCGTAACGAACAGCAAAAACGGTTTGAGTCCCGGCTGAAAAACCCATTGAAACAATGGAAATACAGCCCGGTAGACATGAAGGGGCAAGAGCTTTGGGACCGCTACACGCATTATAAAGAGCAGATGTTTGCCAAGACCCATACAAATTACAGCCCCTGGACCATCGTTCGTGCAAATGATAAGAAACAGGCCCGGCTGGAAAGTATGAGATATGTACTTTCACGCTTTAACTATGATGGGAAAGGAGAGTCCAAAGCTACATTGCTACCCGACCCTAATCTTGTGATGCAGTACCATCGCAGCGCTAAACAAATAGATATTTAATTTCTATGAAACTCACTAAAGAAGATCTCGAGTTACTGAACTCAAAACTAGGTCACTATGCCCTTCTCCGACGTTCCAAGCCGAAGGTGAAGCGGGCGCTGGCTGAAGTGCGATATGCACACAGCCTTCGAAAAGAGCAGGAAGAGCTCATCAAACTGCAGCAATGGGTCATCGAAAATGATAAAAAAGTGGTCGTGCTGTTTGAAGGTCGTGATGCGGCGGGCAAAGGTGGGGCTATCCGCCGGCTCACGGAACGCATCAACCCGAGACATTATCGAATTGTGGCGCTGAATGTTCCGACTGAAGATGAGCGCAGACAGTGGTTCTTTCAGCGATATATCAGGCAGCTGCCGAATCCGGGCCAAATGGTTTTTTTCGACCGCAGCTGGTATAACCGTGCCGTCGTTGAGCCGGTGAATGGTTTCTGCACCGATGAAGAATATGAGATATTTATGTCGCAGGTCAACGAGTTCGAAAAGATGCTTATTCAGTCAAATACGCACCTCATAAAAATCTATTTCTCCATCACAAAAAAAGAGCAGGCAAGCCGTTTCAAGGATATCAAAAGCAATCCGCTAAAAAAATGGAAAATGACGGCTGTTGATGAGCGGGCCCAGGAGTTGTGGGACGATTATACCACTTACAAAGAGAGGATGTTTGAAAAAACGAATACCAAACATGCTCCCTGGAAAGTGATTAATGCCAACGATAAAGCCCCCGCACGGCTTGAGACAATACAGTATATTCTTGGGAAAATTCCTTATGAATAGTTATCTGATCATTGAAGTATAGCGAAGGTTTTAAAGAACGCCTTCATTGGTTTTCGATAGTTGTTGACGTATAAGTTTTTATCCTTCTTCAATTAATTGCAGTTCTATATTGATTTGTGTGAGTGGTGTTATTAATTGCGTATAAATCTGTTGAGGCTGTTCAGCTATCCGGCCTCCGATTTGTGCAGGTGGTGTCTGCACATTTTAACACGCATGCGATGGGTGTAAAAACTTACCGGCCGAATATAATTTACATGGACAAAGCGATGCGGACCTTCGTTTTTACATCGTAAAGTGTTCAAACGTGCCCGCCGGATCAAATCTTTAGCCGGCGGGTTTTGGATACTTTTGACCGCTCAAAAGTATCAGGAAAACACGAAAAGCCTATGATTTGATTACTTGATATTGATCATTGTTCAAGTGTCTGAGATTAAACATTTTTTGTATAGTAATGTTTGTTGTGAGTTAAATCTGAGTTTTAATTTACGCACGCAGATCGACGGAAAATCTTGTTCATTTTGCCTTGATGCAAAACGAACCAAAAAATCAAGGCTGTGAAAAAATTGGCGCACTCATGTAATCTCTGCTACCTTTTATCAATGGTCCACCACGCGTATTGCTTGTTAACAGGTTCCTCGCCGCTCATCTTTTGAACGCGAAGCGATATGATAAAAGGTTCCCGCAGATCTTACAATTCCCTTGATCGCCAATTATTTCAAGGCCGAAGGTGTCCTAGTCTCACAAAGTGAATTCTTCAAATACTTTTTTCTCTACTTTCTTGATTAGTTCTCAAAAATAAATTACCCACACCGATCAATATAGACCTATAAATTGCAGCTCTTTCTTTCATCTAAAAACTCTTCACAGTAAAACCAAAGGTAAGGAATCGGTCCTGCTGCTTTTGATTTTCGATTACGACGCTTTCGAACGTGTGCAGATAATTGATTTTAAAGTTCAGGAATTCCCAGATAGGCAGCTCAAGCCCCAGATCGGCCCGCCAGCGATAATTATTACTATCCTCAAGTGATGGCTGATAAAAGCTTTCATGGCTTAGAATCATCTTATTCTCAAACAGGTGATATCGCCCGCTTATCCAGACAGTCCCCCGAAGGGTATTGATTTCACGATTGCCATCGTATTCATCCCGATTGAAATCACTGCTCGCAAAATCAGTCTGTTCATATTCACCGGAAATCGAAACTTTTAGCCACTCACTTCCACTTTCCACTATTTGATACGTCACACCTCCACCGGTAAGAAATCGAAGATCAATCCGCCGCCGGAAGTTGGTGCTTACAAATCCCAATAAGAACGGATGTATTTTTTTCTCAGGATATAGGTACAAAAAGTTCAGGCTCAGCACATCTTCATCAGCCTTCTGTTTTCCAAACTCCTGGAACACATAGGAGTTGTTTGTTTTGAAGACAGCTTTATTCAACGGGTGAAAACTAAACTCAGACTGTGCCCTGAAGATCTTGGTTTGCACATTTCCGTCCTGATAGAAGCCTGTAAGCGAGAGGCTCGCTTTTGTTCTAAGCGTATCGCTTTCGTTGATTTGGGCAGATAGTGAGACGGGAAGCACTATAAAAAAACCAATCAGCAGATATTTCATAAGAGATCGATAAAAATTTCGCTAAAATTGCTTCAAAATAATTATTTATCAACAACTTGCCACTGATCACTATTCTCTTAGCCAACTAATTGAGAGGTAGGTTAGTCAGAAGAAGCGACTTCATTATCTAAACGGAAGTGCTCAAAAAGGTCCGGAATAACAGTCAGCGGATAGCTTGAATTGGCGTTGATAAGAATACTGATGCCGATTCCGTCATCAGGCGCGAATGCAACTTCACTTCTGAAGCCATTTACGTAGCCACCGTGGTACACAATCCGCTGTCCGCTATTGTCCAGAACTCTCCATCCCAGGCCATACTGTGAGCGGTTCACGCTGTTCCAGTACCGGCTGAACCGTCGGTTGTTAAGCGTTACCACCGGCTCATAAATCTCATTAAGTGTCTCTTTTGAGATGACGTTCGGATGATGTCCCGTGAGCAAAAGCAGCCACTTGCCCATATCGGATGCAGATGCGTTGATTCCCCCGGAAGAAACTGCATTATAATACTTTCTGGAAATTGAAATCGGAACATACCCTCTCGATCGGGAATAATAGACGTGCGGCCGGGCACTATTTTCCGAATTTTTGATATCATCATAGGTTGCCGACGAGTAATCCATTCCCAGCGGTATGAAAAGCCTGTTATCCAGCAGGGTATTAAAATCAGTATCGGTCTGAACCTCCAGAACTTTTTCAATCGCTGAATAAGCCGCATTTTGATAGGAAAGAGTAGCGCCTTCCCTGGCGATCAATGGAACCCGCTCCAGACGTGGTATAATCCGATCCAGCGACAACCCATCCTCAACTAAATTCGTGTATGCATGACGGGGCAGTCCTGATGTATGAGAGAGAAGATGCTTAACCTGAACCCGCCCGGTTTGATCGGGATCATATAGTTTAAATTCTTCGAGGTAGGATGATACCGGCCGGTTCCACTGCACGAGACCTTCTTCCACAAATACCCCCGTCAATACCGATGCAAAACCTTTCGATACGCTTCCCAGCCGGAATATAGTGTGCTCATTAACTTGTCCTGACTCGCCCGCTTCTTTTACACCAAACCCTCTCTGGTAGATCACCCGGCCATCTTTGACGATAGATACTGCAGCACCGGGAATGCCCCTGGCCTCAAGTCCCTCCGCAAAATCCAACTCGAAATCTTGAAGGAATAAAGCAAGCGTATCATCCATCACCCAGCCTGCAGGCTCAGAATCAGAATCTGACTCAATTTCTTCTGGAACAGCATTAGTGCCTGTAAACGCCAGATAGGACCCGATTATGGCTACCAGCACAAATAATGATGAGGTTATACGAACTATTGACAATTTTGCGGTGACAAGAAGTTTATGATTGTGCTTATTCGATGTTCTTTTTAATCAACTTTGTATAATACTGAGTTAATCTAACAAAAGTATAAATCAAAAATTTCATTCCTAACCTATAATTGTAATTTGAAATATTGGGGTTTGAGTTCGGGATCTAACACATTTTAAGTTCGACTAGTAGGAATTTCGGCTTGCAGTTTTTATATAGACACAATCATGATCTGCCCTTGGGTGACTTTACCCAATCCCAACCTGATTACTTGAAAACTTCATGAGAATTCTACTTGCTGCTTTCTTCACTCTGTTTTCAATTGCAAGCTACGCTCAAACCAACTCTATAGTCTCTACACCACCCCTTTCTGAGGGAAGAGCTGTAAATTACGGCATGTCACCGGAACGTCTCTCGCTGATTGACAACATGCTGGCTGAACAGATCGAAGAAAACCGAATCCCGGGCGCGGTTGCCCTCATCGCCCGCAATGGTAAGATCATTTATCATAAAGCATTCGGCATGGCGGATAACCAGAGCGGACGGGAACTGCAGCGCGATGATATCTTTCGGATTGCCTCCCAAACCAAAGCGATCACCTCAACAGCAGTGATGCTGCTTTGGGAGGAGGGCCACTTCAGGCTTGATGATCCTATATCCAATTATTTACCGGTGTTTGGCGAGGCACAGATACTTGACACCTTTAACGCCGATGACACAACGTACACGACTGTTCCAGCAGAGAATCAGATTACAATCCGTGATCTGATTACTCACACTTCCGGTATTGGATACGGTATTATTGACAGAGATCAACGCTTCAAAATGATCTATGAGAAAGCGGGCGTCACCGATCTTTATACGACGGAACCTATCACTATTAAAGAGAGCGTTACCAGGCTGGCCGAACTGCCGCTACAGCATGAACCGGGCGAAGCTTTTACATATGGTGAAGGGCTGGATGTACTGGGATATTTTATTGAGGTGATGTCGGGGATGCCGTTTGATGAGTTTCTTCAAACACGGATTTTTGACCCTTTAGGCATGGATGATACGCGGTTCTACCTGCCGGAAGCTAAACACGACCGGCTGGTAACTGTTCAGCAAAAAGATGAGAATGGAGAGTGGACGCCCTACCCTGAAACATTTTACGATCCCGACTATCCCAAAACAGGCGCTATGACATTTTTCTCAGGCGGAGCTGGATTGTCCGGCACAGCTGCTGACTACGCAAAGTTTTTGCAAATGTATCTGAACAACGGTGAGTATGCCGGCACGCGTCTTCTCAGCCGCACCACCGTTAACTTTATGATGCAAAATCAAGTGGGCGATCTGCTCGGAGATAGAGGGATTGACTATGGCCTGGCATTTGGTTTGATTGACGAAAATGGAGAAGCGATGGGTGGTCGGGGCAGCGAAGGTACGTTTGACTGGGGTGGGTACTTCAACACCTCGTACTTTGCCGACCCGAACGAAAATGTGATTGGGATTCTATTCAAACAAACTCGGGGGCCAACCGGCGATCAGTCGGGCTGGAAGTTCCGGCAAATGGTTTTCCAGGCAATTGACGACTAACAGCTTGTATTAAGTACACTATTATCAAAATCCCGTGAGACCTCCAAATCTATTGAAATACATTATGTTCAGAATAGATCAGGTTCGAGGATTGTGTTTGCCAACATTAACTACCCCGTAGTACCCAAGCCGCTGGCAATAGCGTTCAGAACGAGCAACATATCCGTCAGGTGTCCTGCTGCCTCATCGTCTTTTCCACTCTTTTTCAATTCACGCCACATTTTAAGTTGATCAATCTGAAGCATATGCAGCGGCTTCAATCGCTCTGACCGGAACTCAATCATACGGTACATTCGCGGGCGCCGCTCACTGAGTTTATGCCCGTACAGCAGTTCAAGCATAGTCTTTGTTCGATTGAACTCCTCTTCGATCCTGTCGAGATAATGTTTCGCCAGTTCCTCATCATCTACCAGAGACGCATACTTCTTCATGATATCTTTATCAGTGAGCGCTATGGCAGATGATGCATTGGTGATGATGTAACGAAACGGCATAAAGTTCACAGCGTCTTTGCTGAGCGTTGTAAAAGCATCAGGATCTTCATCGCGTAATTTCTCAAGTGCCGAGCCAACGCCGTACCAGCCCGTCAGAAAGAACCTGGCCTGGCTCCAGCTAAAGACCCACGGAATGGCTCTCAGGTCAGCAAATGATCGCTTCCCGGTACGCCGCGCCGGACGAGACCCGATACTGCTCGACTCTATGATATCGATCGGTGTAGCTTGTGCAAAAAATGTCACAAACTGATCGTTATGTACCAGATTTTGGTAGCTCTCCAAACTATAGTCATAAAGTTTATTGACAATCGGCTGAAAGGAATCCCGAAGACCTTCGCCTTTATCTTTCCCCAGTGTGTGAAAAGCCGTCCCGGCCTGAAGCAGCTCCAGGTTATAGAGGGCCGTTACGGGATTGGCATATTTCTGGGATATCATTTCGCCCTGCTCTGTGAGACGCATATCTCCCTGAACGGTTCCAGACGGCAGCCCTGCAATGAACCGATGCGTGGGACCTGCACCGCGGCTGATGGTTCCGCCCCGGCCATGGAAATATTGTATCCGAACCCCATTCTTTTGTCCCACATCCGTCAATTTTTGCTGTGCCTGATTCAAACTCCAGAGGCTGGCAAAAATTCCGCCATCTTTGTTACTATCGCTGTAACCAATCATAATCTGCTGGAACCGGTCGCTATTGTCGCGGTCCTGCCGGTATGAAATGCTTCGCTGCGTCACCGGGTGGTTCAGGAATTTATCCAAAATCCCGGGTCCCTGCTCAAGATCCTCAATTGTTTCAAGAAGAGGCACTACAGGCACTTTGCACGCCAGTCCGTCGTTGGTGTGCTCCATCAAACCAGCCTCTCGGCAGAGCGCATACACCACCAGCAGATCCGACAGACTCCGGGTCATACTAACAATAAACGATCCGATGCCTTGGGTACCATACCGTGCGATATGTTTCTTTACCACATGATAGCAGGAAAGAACGGCCTCCGCTTCGTTTCCTATTCCATACCGGTTGCGCACGAACGGGCGGGCACTTTTTAGCTCTTCATTCAGAAATTTCACTCGCCTCTCTTCAGGCCAGTTAGCAAAATCTTCTCCATCCTCAATATCGGCCGCTTCCAGCAATTGCGCCATCGCCTGATCGTGAAACCGGCTGTTCTGCCTGATGTCCAGTGTAGCCAGGTGAAAGCCAAATGCCTTCACTTTTCGGGCGATCGGCTCAACGTCGCGTTTGATGATCCGTTCAGCGTCAATTTCGTGCAACGATTGGATGAGGATATCCAGGTCAGAGAGTACCTCCATATCAGATTTATAATGCCGGCCTGCTTGTGGTTTTAGAACCGGCTCCCCATCGTCCTCAAGAGGAAGCTGAGCCTGCATCAGGTTCAAAAGCTGTCTCCAGGGTTCTTCGGGGTTTCGCTCAATGGCCTCTTTTGCGGATGATCCACCACGCTTCGCCAATTCCGTAATACGGGCTGTAAGAGACTCCGGGGTGCGAACCTCAAAAGATGAAATACTCAGTTTCTTGGCAAGGTCTGAAAGATCCTTTTTTAGCAGGTGCAGCGCTTCTTTTCTCAAGTCATGCAGCGTCTCGCGAGTCACATCATGAGTAACGAATGGATGTCCGTCTCTATCGCCGCCAACCCAGTTGCCAAAGCTGATCGAAGGAAATTTTCTGTAATCATCTAAAAGTTCAGAATTTAAACCGGCCTGGTTCCAAGCGTCTCGGAGACGCTGATCGAGCATAGGCAAAACTTCCGGAAACACATTGGTTAGATAGTGCCTGATATTTCTGAACTCATCCTGAATAGATGGCTTATGAAGAAAAACCTGGCCGGTATTCCAGAGCCGCTCCATCGCCGTCATGATCTCATCGCGGATCTCTCTGGTCTCATTTTCAGTCCACATCTGGTTTTCACGCTTAACCATCAGCAGATAGACAGATCGAAGCTGATCAATAACCGTAGACCGCTTCGACTCGGTCGGGTGTGCGGTTAGGACGGGTTCAACACTTATATCCGGCAGCTTCTCAAGAATGTCCTGTTCAGTGATACTTTGGTCCTTTAATTCCTGAAGTGTTTTTCCCCAAAGTCCTGAAATGCGGGCAAGTCCATACTCATCCTCCAGTTTTCGCCGCAACTGTACGGCTGCGTTTTCCTCCACAATGGTGATAAACTGAAAATACAGCGAGAAAGCTTTACTGATCTTTTCAGATTCTGTTTTTGAGTGGTGGCCTTTTTCGATGGCGTCAGCCACATTGTCCTCTCCGATATCGCGCAGCATTTCCACGTAGCAAGCATGCAGATACGCAAGATCATTCTGAATTTTACCGAGTTCAATACCGTCGTCAGTTGTGCTGAAGTACATTTATTTATAATTAAATATTTGAATAGATTTGCCTGTCGTTGCACTGATACAATCTGAATAAAGTAAAGAGTATATTCAAGTATCCGATCGTAAATTCTGAAGCTTCTTACGAATTTTCAAACTTTCCCCTATAACTAAGGATATTACACATCAATAAATATACCTGAACGAAGTCAAAAGCTGCTTCGATTCAGGCCTCCCATACTTTTGTCCGCGATATTAGAACAATTTTTCTGAGCAATTTTGAATCTTTTTCCAGCTCAAAATAACAATACGTGGTCAGGGCAATCCTGGTAGAAAGAAAAAATATTATTTCCATTAAAACTTTTTCCGAAGCCGCGTCGTCATACATACACATTGCGAAAAACTCTCAAGGATAAATCAGAAACCCTGATGGACGACATGAATGAACTGCTGCTGATAAAACAGGTACAGAAAGGCGACAGGGACGCCTTTTCAAGGCTTGTGGAAACGTGGCACGGCAAAATCTACAGGTTTGCCTACAGGTTTTTTGCTGATGAGGCCGACGCACACGATATCACCCAGAAAACATTTATTAAAACGTATCAGAATGTAGCCGGATTGAAAGAACCGGAGAAGTTTTCATCGTGGATTTATCGCATTGCCAACAATCTCTGTCTTGATGAACTGAAACGCGCCGGGCGGAGAAAATCTACCTCGCTTGAGGCATACATTGAACAGGCGGACGGAATTGAAGGAGAAGAAACTGCGCCTGACACCGAACTTCAGAACAAAGAGCTTGGCACCATCCTTCAAAAAGCACTGCTTATGCTGCCCGATGAACAACGAGCGGTCATCATCCTGAAAGAGTACGAAGGACTGAAATTCCGTGAAATTGCCGACATCCTTGAAGAGCCTGAAAGCACGGTTAAGTCGCGGCTTTATTACGGGCTTAAATCAACTCGCAGAGTATTAACAAACTGGAATATCAAACACGAATATCTGAACAATGGATAAAAAAGACGCACAATCCAGACTTATGGACTATCTCTACGATGAGATGGAGCCCGAAGAACGGCGGGAATTTGAAGAGATTCTGCAAAATGATTCCGCCCTGAAGCAGGAGCTCGACGACATGCAGTCGACACGTAAACTGCTACAACAAGATGACACAGAGATCAAGCCTGGCAACCTGCTGCTTATCAAGCCCGACTCAGACACTTCAAAAAATGATAGGTCTCGTTTTTCAAAACGCAGCAAAATCTTTACGCTCTCAGCTGTTGCCGCCATCGCTGCGGCTATTCTTCTCTCTTTTGCTGTGTTCTCATTCATGAATCTTCAGGTTTCACATACCGATCGCGGCACTCTTATATCCTTTGGCAGCGCAACACTGCCCCAAGAAACAAACGAACCGGATCAAACTGAAGCCTACATCACAAAAGCCGAATTTTATGACATGATGGACGAGGTACAGGATCGGAACAGCCAGGTGATGGCAACGGCTCTTCAACAGACGCGCGAGCAGCATCAGCAGCAGATGGAAGATGTGATTCAAACACTTACCACCTACTACAACCAGCGGCGCCAGCAGGATTTGATACTTGTAAGTGAGGGTTTGGCACAGCTTGAAGAGGAGACTTATTACAAGTTCCTCCAGACTGAGCAGACGATTGAAGACCTCATTTTCGCACTAAACGTTCAACAATCAAACGACTGATTTATGAAACTTCAAATCATATCTGCATTGATATTTCTTTTTTTCATGATGGTGTTTTCATTCGTGAATCTGCAGATAACCCCGACCAAGTATGGAACCCAGATTACATTCGGGCAGGAATTACAACCTGGCAATTCACCCGTCGCCACGACAGAAATAAGTGCCATAGGGGAATGCTATTCGGCAGTAAGTGAGCTGAAAGAGCAAAATAATCACGCTATGCCAGCCGTCTTTGGCCAAAGTCCTGACCAGCAGCTGCAAGGGTTCGAAACTTTAATTGAAAAACTCACAACCACTTCCCTCCGGCAGCAACATTCCGGTATGATGGAGACAAATGAAAATCTGCCATAATTAAGAACACCTTTATTTGATATTAAATAACCAAAAAAAGAGTAAACCATGAAAAAATCAGCCATACTTTTACCACTTATACTTTTAATGACCCTCGTAGCCGGATCGCTGTTTGCCCAGTCATCCGACCGTTTTGATCGCGACATTAGAATTGCGGAAGGCATTATTGAAGAACTTTTTGGCGCTGAGAATTCGCCGCAGTCATACCTTGGCCGAAACACACGAAACGTGTCCGGACAGTACATACCCGGCTACGGCATTCACTTCTCCATTGCAGCAAATTACGCACCTGCTATTATTGAGATGAGACGTGAAGGTCAGGTTAGAATAAGCGTGAACGGCAGTGACGACTCTGACTCAGACGACAGCCGCGGACTAAGCCGGGACATTGTAGAAGAGCGGTTTATGGAATACCTGATGAACTATGCTCCACTCTTTGATGATCTTCCTGGTGATGAGGTAATTCGTCTCACGTTTGGCGGCCAGTCTGATGCACCAAACATCTTTATGTTGAGATCGACCATTAACAATGAAAATCGAGATTTCACCAATCTGACGGCATGGGTCACTGCTTCTGATATCCGGGCGTTCGATGAGAATTCCATTAGCGAAAGCGAATTCGAAAACCGTGTAGAAATTATTGACCTGGAGGACCAGGAAGAAGAACGCGATCAAACCGTATTTGCATCCATATTGCAGACGTCCCTGTCAGAGATTTCAGATACTATCAGAGTTCGGCGGTCTCCCAAGGCAGAATATCTGCCGGGACTCGGTCTCAGTTACACCATCAATGCTAATGTGCGGTCTGGCTGGTTCGACTTTGGTGACGTGAAAATTGAAGGGCTAAGAATAGAAACTGACAGCTTATCTGTTGAAATCTCTAATATGCTTGAAGGTATTGATATGAGCGGAATACAAGATCTGGCACAGCGTATAGACAGCATCACCGGTTTGAAATCGCCTGATATCGATACTGAAGAGCTGGAAAGATCGGCAAGAGAAGCAGGGGAACGCATCAGAGAACAGCAGCGCGAAAGCCTTTCTGACGAAGATGTTAACAAACTGGTCGACCGGTTTCACGGTGTCCTGATACAAACAGTTCAGGACTATGGCCCTACACTTCGCTCACTTGAAAATGATGAGATGCTCTTGATCACCATAAACTGGACGGGCAGGCATACGGCACTTCCCGCCCGCTCTGAACTGAGAATTCAAAAATCAGAAATTTTAAATGGCGAAGAGCCGGTAATTGAAGAGATTCAGCGGCGATAAGGTTTTTTGAACAGCAGTAACCTCTGCTTGTGTTTTGAGGCTGCCCGGTATGACAACCGGTGCAGCTCTTTTATTTTGATTTAGCGATTTGTGAGATTTTCGACGTAGCGACGTAACGATTTGAAATACTTCACCTCCGGAAGAAACAGCACACAAAGCGTTCAGCGACTGTGCAGAGGTGGGTTGTTCAGTGAT
>Ga0209931_1000072_pt1 | contig 51495 bp, 46 predicted proteins | sample SalPonR1_B_D1_MG_FD_185697 | JGI IMG/M metagenome (GOLD analysis project Ga0209931, IMG submission 185697) | Salt pond soil microbial communities from South San Francisco under conditions of wetland restoration - Salt Pond MetaG R1_B_D1_MG... ...
AGCTGATGAATATCCAGATATGGAAAAAGGTACTGGAGCTTTAAAAATAACACCATCCCACGATCCCAATGATTTTGCTATTGGTAAAAGACATGACTTAGAAGAAATATCATGTATAGATGAAAAAGGTGTAATGAATTCTTATGCCGGTAACTACGAAGGGATGGATAGATACGAGTGTAGAAAAGCTTTTGTAGAAGATTTAAAGGCAAATAACCTGATAGTGAAAATTGAAAAAAATGAACATTCAGTAGGTACCTGTTACAGATGTAGTACGGTAATAGAGCCTAGAATATCTGACCAGTGGTTTGTTAAAATGGAGCCATTAGCTGGACCAGCAATACAAGCAGTAAAAGATAATAAAACTACATTTGTGCCAGAAAGGTTTGATAAGATATACTTTCACTGGCTTGAAAATATAAGAGATTGGTGTATTTCGAGACAGCTATGGTGGGGTCACAGAATACCAGCCTACTATTGTCAGGATTGTGGTGAAATTATTGTATCTAAAGAAGCACCTGATAAATGTACAAAATGTAAAAGTAAAAACTTAAAGCAAGATGAAGATGTTCTAGATACTTGGTTTAGTTCTGCATTGTGGCCTTTTTCAACCTTAGGCTGGCCTGGACAAACAGAAGATTTAGAATACTTTTACCCTACAAATGTACTTGTAACAGGTTATGATATTATTTTCTTTTGGGTTATAAGAATGATGTTTTCTGGCATAGAACATATGAACGAAGTACCTTTTAAACATGTTTTAATACATGGACTAGTAAGAGATGCACAGGGAAATAAAATGAGTAAATCTTTAGGAAATGGAGTAGATCCATTAGAAGTAATTGATGAGTACGGAGCCGATGCTCTTAGATTTATGTTGATAACAGGATTAACACCAGGAAACGATACTAGATATCAAGTAGACAAACTCGAAGCTAGTAGAAATTTCGCAAATAAACTCTGGAATGCATCTAGATTTGTATTAATGAATTTAGAAGAAGATGAAGAATTAATTCCGAATATTAACACCTTAAAAAACGAAGATAAATGGATACTTTCAAGAATAAGCAAAGTAACAGAAGAAGCGAATAAAAACTTAGAAAATTTTGATTTAGGATTGGCTCTACATAAGATATATGACTTTATTTGGAATGAATACTGCGACTGGTATATAGAACTAGTTAAGCCAAGATTATACGGAGAAGACAAGGAAGATAAACAGAATGCTCTCTATGTACTGGTTAATGTAATGAAAGATATGCTTAAACTACTTCATCCATTTATGCCATTTATTACTGAAGAAATATGGCAGAATTTGCCTAAAAATGATGAACCACTTATTTTAAGCCAATGGCCAAAAGTAAATATAGAAAATAAATACGAAAACTCAGTAGAAGAGATAAATTTTGCTATGGAAATAATAAAAAGCATAAGAAATATTAAGGCAGAAATGGATGTTAAGCCTTCTAAGAAAATTAATGGATACTTTATTCCTAAAAACAAAAAATATAAAGAATACTTAAAAAGCATAGAAAGGCATCTAAATAATCTAATAAATTTAGAAGAGATGACTATATTAGAAAACAAAGATACATTGGATGAAGATACAGCATCAGCAGTAATTGACGGTTTAGAAATCTACCTCCCATTATCTGAACTCATTGATTTTGAAAAAGAAAAAGAAAGATTAGAAAAAGAAAAAGAAAAACTAGAATCTGAGATAAAAAGAGCCGAAGGAAAGCTAAAGAATAAAAATTTCGTAGAAAAAGCTCCTGAAAAGATTGTAAAGGAAGAAAAGGAGAAGTTAAAAAAATATAAAGATATGTATGATAAAGTATTAAGCAGGATAAAACAAATTAATAGTTGATTTTTTATCCAAAGTGTAATAAACTTTTTATTGTCGTAATTAAATATTTCTCGTATAAATTTGGTAATAAGGGCCAAATGTTTCTACAAACTACCGTAAATAGTTACAGGCTACGAGTTCTGAACAAAAATTAATTTTTGTGTTAATTTTGTCATGAACTCTGCTTTTGCAGAGTTTTACTTTTTTATAAAGGAGAATGTATGAAATTATTGGAACAGAAGATTTTAAAAGAAGGGAAAGCATTAGGAAACAATATTGTTAAAGTTGATTCTTTTCTTAATCATCAGATAGATATCAACCTTTTAAAAAGTATTGGAAAAGAATTTTATAAAAAATTTAAAGAAGACAATATAACAAAAATTTTAACAATAGAAGCATCAGGAATAGCAATAGCAAGTATAACAGCTTTGTATTTTAATGTTCCCGTGGTTTTTGCTAAAAAAACTCAATCTTTGAATTTAGATGAAGACGTATATACTAAGAAAGTATATTCCTACACTAAAAACAAGTATTATGACATTAAAGTTTCAAAAAAATATCTAAATGAAAAAGATAATATTTTGATAATTGATGATTTTTTAGCAAGAGGCCAAGCGGCACTAGGACTTTATAACATTGTAAAACAGAGCAAAGGAAATGTAAAAGGAATCGGTATTGTTGTAGAAAAAGGATTTCAAGACGGTAGGAAGTTACTACTGGAAAAAGAAATAAGATTAGAATCATTAGCAATAGTTAAAAAAATCCAAGATGGAAAAATAATTTTCTAAAAAACAGGAGGAAAAAATGAAAAAAATTTTATTAGTAATTTTATCATTAACATTAATGCTTTCACTTGTAGGTTGCGGAAGCGACGAAGATGTTGAGACACCAAAAGAAGAAGAATTAACTGTAGGTTTCATATTTGTAGGGCCTATTGGTGATGGTGGATGGACATATGCTCACAATGAAGGTAGATTATATTTAGAAGAAAACTTAAATGTTAAAACTATTTATAAAGAATCAGTTCCTGAAACTCAAGAAGTTGAACAGGAAATTAGAAACATGATAGACCAAGGTGCAGAAGCAATTTTTGCTACAAGCTTTGGGTATATGGATTACATTGTAGAAGTGTCAGAAGATTATCCTGATGTAGCTTTTTTCCATTGTTCAGGATACAAAACTACTGAAAATTTAACTACTTATTTTGGTAGAATATATCAACCAAGATATCTAAGTGGAATAGTAGCAGGACTAAAAACAGAAACAGATAATATTGGATACGTAGCTGCTTATCCAATACCTGAAGTAATAAGAGGTATAAATGCTTTTACATTAGGAGTGCAATCAGTAAATCCTGATGCAACAGTGAGAGTAAAATGGACATCTACTTGGTATGATCCTGCAATAGAAAAAGAAGCAGCAGTAGCTTTATTAGACGAAGGAGCAGATATAATAGCTCAGCATCAAGATACTACAGGACCTCAACAGGCTGCTGAAGAAAGAGAAGCTTATTCTATAGGGTATAATACTGATATGTCTGAAATGGCTCCTGAAGCATATATGACAGCGCCAATATGGAATTGGGGACCATATTACACTGAGCAAGTTCAAACCGTAATTGATGGAACATTCGAATCTCATCAATATTGGGGTGGAATGGATGATGACATAGTAGAATTAGCTCCACTTACAGATTTAGCACCAGATGAAGCAGGAGAATTCTTAGATGAAGCTAAAGAAAAAATTCTAAATGGCGAACTAAAAGTATTCGGTGGTCCTATATACGACCAAGAAGGAAACTTGAAAGTTGAAGAAGGACAAGAATTAACAGATGGAGAAATGCTAGATATGATGTGGTTTGTAGAAGGCGTAGAAGGAAATATAGAATAGAGGATTATATGGATCAAAATATTTATGTAAAAATGGAAAACATAAGTAAAAGTTTTGGTACTGTTAAGGCAAATGACAATATAAATTTAAAAGTAAAGAAAGGAGAAATTCATGCTCTTTTAGGAGAAAATGGAGCTGGGAAAAGTACCCTTATGAACATGCTATCAGGTTTTTATAAGCCTGATAGCGGTTCTATTTATATACATGGAGAACCTGTAAAATTTGATTCTCCTGAGGATTCAATAAAAAAGGGTATAGGGATGATACATCAGCATTATAAATTAGTAGAAGCAATGACTGCTGTTCAAAATATAACCTTAGGCCAAAAAGGTAGTTTCTTTTTAAGTCAAAGTAAAAGCAAAGATAAAATTAGAAAAGTAGCAGAAAGTTATGGACTTAGTATAAACTACAATAAAAAAATATATGAAATGTCAATAGGAGAAAAGCAGGCAACAGAAATACTAAAGGTTCTTTATCAAGGCGCGGATATACTTATAATGGATGAACCCACTGCTGTATTAACACCACAAGAAACCAAAAAATTATTCCAGATTCTTAAAAATATGGCAAAAGAAGGTTGCTCAATTATAATAATAACTCATAAACTTCATGAAGTTATGGAAATATCCAATAAAGTTACAGTATTAAGAAAAGGACACACAGTTAAAACATTAGAAACCTCTAAAACTAATTCTAAAGAGCTTACAGATTTAATGGTTGGAAGAGCTGTAGATTTGTCAATAGACAGACCTAAAGTTGAAATAGGAGAAGAGATACTTAAGATCCAAAATTTAACAGTGGAAGATATAGAGAAAATAGAAGTTTTAAAAGATATTTCTTTTGCTTTGCATAAAGGAGAAATATTAGGAGTAGCTGGAGTAGCTGGAAGCGGTCAAAAGGAATTGTGCGAAGCTATAGCCGGTCTTCATAAAATTAAAAGAGGTAAAATTTTATACGATAGTGAAGATATGGTAGGATTATCACCACGAGACATAATCTATAAAGGTATAAGTATGAGCTTTATTCCTGAGGATCGATTAGGAATGGGTTTGGTAGCTTCAATGGATATGGTTGACAACTATTTACTTAAAGAACAGCATAAGCAAAAAGGTCTATTTATAAAGAGAAAGCCTGTAAAAGAGAAATGTAGAAATATGATAAATAAGCTAGAGATTCAAACACCAGGAACTTCTCATCCTGTAAAACAACTATCAGGAGGTAATATCCAAAAAGTTTTAATTGGAAGAGAAATAGATACAAATCCTCAGGTTTTAATAACTGCGTATGCAGTAAGAGGTTTAGATATTGCATCATCTCATACAATTTACGACTTAATTAACGAACAGAAGAAAAAAGGTGTGGGTATATTATTTATAGGTGAAGATTTAGATGTGCTATTAAAGCTTTGCGATAGAATAATGGTTCTTTCAAGTGGGAAAGTAAGAGGAATTTTACCTGCAGAAGGAACTAGCAAAGAAAAAATCGGATTATTAATGTCTGATGAAATAGATTCAGAGGTGCTGACAGTATGAGAATGATAAAAAGAGAAAAAATTTCAAAAATAGAAGCTGTTAAAATAAGAAGTGCAGCAATCATAGGATCTTTAATTCTATCTGGGTTATTTATATTTTTACTAGGACATAACCCATTGGAAGTATATATTTCAATGGCTAAAGGAGCTTTTGGCTCTATTTATAGAATTAAAGATACTATTAATATTATAATACCCTTAATTATGACATCTTTAGGTATAATGATAGCTTTTAAAATGAAATTTTGGAATATAGGTGGGGAAGGTCAAATTTTAATAGGAGCCCTATTTGCCAGTTATATTGCATTAAACTTTCCGAACCTTCCTAAGCCTATACTTTTACCTATAATGTTTATAGCAGGATTTATGGGAGGCGGATTTTGGGCTTTCATACCAGCATTATTAAAAGTTAAATTTCAAACCAACGAAACTATAATTACTCTAATGATGAACTATATAGCCTTAAATATCATAACATATTTACAGTATGGGCCTTGGAGAGATCCTCAATCTCTAGGATTTCCCAAAATATCTAGCTTTGCTGATAATGCATTACTCCCAGATGTTCTAGGAATACATATGGGATGGATAGTTGCAGTTTTTACAGTTGTTTTGGTTACAGTATTTATGAATAAAACAAAATTTGGATACGAAATAAAAGTAGTAGGAGAGAGTCAGGATACAGCTAATTATTCTGGAATAAGGGTAAATAGAGTTATTATAAGAGGACTAATTATAAGTGGTGGAATTTGTGGAATAGTTGGTATGATGGAAGTTTCAGGAGTTAATGGAACCTTAACTAATCACGTATCAGCAGGATATGGATATACAGCAATTATTACCGCTTGGCTTTCAGGCTTAAAACCAGCATTTATCATTCCAGTTTCCGCACTATTTGCTGGATTAATAAAAGGTGGAGGTTTTATACAAACAGCTTATCAAATACCCCAATCTGCAGCGGATATTATACAGAGTATGATATTGTTTTTTGTAATAGGTAGCGAATTTTTTATTCAGTATAAATTAGTACCAGATAGGAGAAATGATAAGGGAGGAAATATAAATGTTAGTTAATATATTGAAAGCATCCGTTGTTGCAGGAACTCCTTTATTATTAGCCACTCTAGGAGAACTTATAACAGAAAAAGCTGGTAATTTAAACTTAGGTGTAGAAGGAATGATGTTAATAGGAGCTATATCAGGATTTGCACTAGGATTTCATTTTCAAGATCCATACATTGCATTATTAGGAGCTGCTTTAGCAGGAAGTTTAGCTGCATTAATCTACGGATTCTTAACAATTACACTAAGGTCAAATCAAGTTGTATCAGGTTTGTCTCTAACTATTTTTGGGACAGGAGTGTCTAGTTTTTTGGGTACTAACTTTATAGGAAAGAAGATGGCAACTGAAGTTATAAAGTTTTTTAAGCCAGTAGAAATACCTATATTGTCTAAAATTCCAATAATAGGAGAAGTTTTTTTCTATCAGGATATATATATATATTTAAGCTATATACTTGCAGTATTTTTAGGAATATATCTATATAAAACGAGAAAAGGTTTAAACTTAACAGCTATTGGAGAAAATCCATCAGCAGCTGATGCAGCAGGTATAAACATAGATTTATATAAATACATACATATTCTTGTGGGAGGAGCTTTGTGTGGATTAGGAGGAGCATATCTTTCCATTGTAGAAGTTCCTACTTGGCAGGATAACATTACTGCTGGAAGAGGATGGATTGCTATAGCTTTAGTTATTTTTTCAAAATGGAATCCTTTTAAATCAATATACGGGGCATATCTTTTTGGTGGATTGAGTATTATAGGCTTTAGAATTCAGTATTTAAATATTTCTCAAAATTTATTAAATATGCTTCCATACATTGTAACTATAATTGTACTTACATTTAGTTCTTTAAATAAATCAAAAGAAGGAAGTCCTCCTAAATCATTGAGTCTTCCTTATTTTAGAGAAGAAAGATAAGAGATATTATCAATTCTTTCTTGATTCTATAAATTTAATAAGAAGATATGTTATATAAACTTTAGGCATAAAATTGATCAAATGTTTTTTGCTTAGAGTTTCTTTTTCGCTTAAATTCATTAAATAAACTACTAAATTTTGTCTATTTATATTTGTCCAATCAAAAGACTTATACTTTCCTTTTATTAAATTTATTTTAGTTGTATTTTTTAATATGCTTTTACCCTTAGAGAATTTATCTACAACTAATTCATAAAGTTCATCTACAGTGTATAATTCAATAGGATCAATTCCAAAAATCTCTGCAGCTATTTCTAAACAAGAAGGCAATATATTTTTCATTGTAAGAGAATCATCTGAGTATTCGTGGATTCTTTTAATTAATGAATACCGGGCACTCTTTGTATTTCCTTCAGCATCGGATGCTATAATATCAAAAATATCTAAAAGCTCCTTGTTGTCAATAGGATAGAAATACTTAGAATCTGAATAATCTAAAGAGTTTTTACATATGTAGTATTTGCGACCTGAATACTCTCCAAAGGCTTTCATAGTATCTAAATAACCCATTTTTATTCCTCGTTTAATTTTATCTAAATCAAACTCTAGAATACCACATAAATCATAAGAATTTTTAATTTTATAAAGATTATCAATATTTAATCCTTCAGCAGTATAGTTTCTATTTATTCCTATTCCTGAAATATCTACAATTATAATATTTTTATACCCATGTTCTGCAAGTAAAGGGGCGGGAGTGTTATCATAAACACCTCCATCTATATATTTTTTGCCGTTTATTTCAGGAGTTTTAAACAAAGGAAAAGCAGAAGACGCCATAATATAATCAACCAAAGCTCCTTGAGGTATATCTTTTTTCATTACCATAAAAGGTTTCATATCACTTAAAGAAAAAGTTACTAACCCATAATCGATAGGAGAATTTCTGATTTTTTCCTCATCTATTGTGTTTTTAATCATTTTCTTTATTGAAGTTGTATCAATACCTTTTTCTTTTACAGCGCTTAAAAAAAGAGTGACTGGATTATCATCAGGAGAATTTAGATAGTCTTGTATATTTGCCTTTACCCATTTATCGTAAGCTAAGTCGTAATCTCCTTGTGCAAATAAAGCACCATTAATAGCTCCAATAGATGTTCCAGCGATAGCTTTAACTTTAACACCTATTTCATTAAAAGCTTTCCACGCACCAATTTCATAACATCCCTTCATACCTCCACCTGTAAATACGATCCCGTATTCTTTAGATTTATCAATTTTATTCATTATTTGACCTCGCTTTCCTAAATATACTTAATAATAACAAAAATTAAAATCTAAAACAACTGTATAAATTGATATAATTATGTTTATGATGTAAAATAAAACATAAAAGGAGAAAAAAATGGATACTTTTAGAATAGAATTAAAAAATCAATACGAAAGCGATATACTTGAAGAGGTTCTAGAAGATTATGATATACCCTATGCACTAATAAAAAATCACAGTGTTGTTTATGATGGTATCTTTGAAAATCAATTTGGATGGGGATATTTAGAAATAGAAAACAAATATAAAGAACAAGTAAAAAAATTATATAATGAATTTACAAAAGGAAATCAGGAGTGAGATAAGTGAAATTTAATCTGCATACCCACAGCACATATTGTGATGGTAGTAAAGAAGTAGAAGAGATGATACTTGGAGCTATAAAATACAAATACAATATTATTGGAATATCATCCCACGGACCATTACCTTTTGCAAATGACTGGACCATAAAAAAAGAAAAATTAAACAATTATATAAAAGAAGTTCAAGATTTAAAAAGCAAATATAAGGGCAAGATAAAAGTCTTGCTTGGATTAGAGCTTGACTATATAGTAGATTACAAGATGGAATATATAGACAAAAGGATTTTCAATAGACTAGATTATTGGATAGGCTCAGTTCATTTTCTTGGGAAAAATAAAGGCAATGAATATTGGACTGTTGATTATAATTCAGAAGAATTAAAACAGGGGATAAAAGAATCCTTTGATGGTGATGTTGAGAAGGCAGTTTCTAAATATTATAATTACGTAGAAGATATGATAGAAAATTACAATCCTCCTATACTTGGGCATCTTGACTTAATAAAAAAAAACAATAAAGATGGAGTCTTATTTAACGAAAGAGATAGATGGTATAGAGAAAGGGTATTGTCGGTATTGGATAAAATCAAACTATCTAAAACCGTAGTGGAACTAAATACAGGTGGCAAATATAGAGGATATTCAGATAGCTATTATCCTAGTAATTGGATATTGAAAGAAATAAAAGCCAGAAACATACCTCTTACAATAAGCAGAGATGCTCATGATATTGAAAGTTTAGATTATGAATATGAAAAATCTATCGAACTGCTAAAAAGTGTTGGATTTAACAAAATATACTATTTTAATGGAAAAAAATGGTGTGAATTATACATATAAAAGGGAGGAACTATGGCATCAAGATTAAAAGTGGTTGGCGGAACAATCTTTATAATTTTAATTTTACTAGCTTATTTTATAGAAGGTTTGAGAAATCAACCTTTTATTTCTATTATAATGATAGCGAGTTTAATAGTATGTGCTTTAGGATTTTATCTTGAAAGGAGAAAAAATGAGTAAGAAAAAAAGAATTTATAAAAATGGAAAAATCCATATAATGGATAAAAAAAGAAAAATTGTTGATTCTATTTACATAGAAGAAGGCAAAGTAAAAGATTTTGGGGAATTCAAGTACTTGAAGAAAAAATATGATGTAGCAAATGAAAATATTGTAGATTTAAAAGGGAAAACAACCTTGCCTGGATTTAACGATTCTCATATGCATATTTTAAAATATGGTGAAAGCTTGGAAAGTGTAGACCTAAAAGGGGCAAAATCTGTAAATGAAATTATTGAAAGATGCAAAGATTTTCTCAATAACAATAAACTAAGAGAAGATCAATGGTTGGTAGGAACAGGATGGAATCAGGATTTGTTTTCAAAGAATGAATTTCCTAAAAAAGATGATTTAGATAAAATCTCTACAGAAATTCCTATTGCATTATCTAGAATATGTACTCATATTACAGCTTGCAATTCAAAGGCTATTGAGCTTACAGGAGTAAATGATGAAACAAAGGTTGAAGGTGGAGAAATAGAGAAGGATGAAGATGGTAATTTAACTGGAATGTTTAAAGAAAATGCCAATAGTTTTATAAATAAAGCAAAACCAGAACTAACATTAGATGACATAAAGGTTATTTTAGAAAAAGCTACTAAAAGTCTTGAAAAGTTTGGATTGACAAGCATACAAAGCGACGATATTCAGCATGGTGGTAAATCTTGGGAAACTGTAATACAGGCTTATAAAGAACTATACAAGGAAGGAAAAATAAATATAAGAATAAATCAGCAAAGTTTATTTTTTGATATAAAAGAATATTTAGACTTTCTCGATAAGAAAGTACATAAACTAAAAATTGATAATAAATTTAAAGTAGGTCCTTTAAAATTGCTAGGAGACGGTTCTTTAGGAGCTAGGACAGCTTACTTAAGTGAACCTTACGACGACGATAAAAGTAAAATTGGGATGACGGCTTATACGGCAGAGCAATTGGATGAATTCGTACTTACAGCATGTAAAAATGGTAAGGCAGTGGCTATTCATTCTATTGGAGATAAGATGATGCATATGGCTTTTGATAGTATAGAAAAAGCGACTAAGGAGACAGGACAAGAACTAAGGCACGGCATAGTTCACTCTCAGATAACTACAAAAAAATTATTTGAAAGATTCCAAAAAAATAAGGTATCTGCATATATACAACCTATATTTGCATCCTCAGATTGGGAAGTTGCACCGAAAAGAGTAGGAAATGAAAGAGCGAAATATACCTACAACTGGAAAAGATATTACGACATGGATATTATTGCTTCCTTTGGAACAGATAGCCCTGTTGAAAGTCCGAGTCCTCTTGAAAATATTTATTCAGCAGTAACTAGAAAGGACTTTGATGGCAATCCGGAAAATGGATGGATTCCCGAACAAAAACTTACAGTAGATCAATCCATAGTAGGCTACACATATAATTCCGCTTATATGTCATATGAAGAAGATATAAAAGGTACTTTAGAAATAGGTAAGTTAGCAGATATGGTTGTAATCAGTGAGGATATATACAACATTTCACCAGCTAAAATAAAAGATGTAGAAATAGAAAAGACAATAATAGATGGACAAGTAGTTTACGATAAATAAATTAAAATAATCAAAATAAAGTTCGTTATAATACGAACTTTATTTTTTTATATTTAAATTAATGACCGTAATTTTATTGACATTCAAAACTATATTTTGTATTATATTATTACAAAAAGAAAAAAGGAGAATTGAATGAATTCCGAAGTTTATAGAATATTTGTAGAAAAGAAATCTATATTTAATACAGAAAACAAAAACCTTCTTAAAGATTTTAAGAAAAATTTAAATATGACTAATTTAGAAAGCATAAGATTAATAAATAGATATGATATTTCCAATATTTCTAAAAAAGAATTTGAAAAATCTATTTATAAAGTTTTTGCGGAAAAAAACCAAGATGATGTTTTTTTTGAAAAAATAAACTATTCAGGTAATATTTTTGGAGTTGAATATTTGCCAGGACAATTTGATCAACGATCAGATTCTGCTTCCCAATGCCTTCAAATTATTACCAGCAAAGAAAAACCCTTGGTAAAATATGCAGAAATTATTATATTGCAAGGGGATTTAACTTCAAAGGAAATAAAAAAAATAAAGAATTACTACATTAATCCGGTAGATTCAAGAGAAGCATCTCTTCTTAAACCACTTACTTTAGAGATGGTATATCCAGAACCACCGGATGTTTCTATTTGTAGAGGATTTTCAAATTATTCATCTGAACAACTGGAAAAATTCATCCTAGATAATTCTCTCGCTATGAATATGGATGATATAAAGTTCTGCCAAAATTATTTTAAAGAAAAGGAAAAAAGAGATCCTACTATTACAGAATTAAAGGTAATCGATACTTATTGGTCGGATCACTGTAGACATACTACCTTTTCAACTAAGATTAATAATATTACTTTTGAAAAAGGTATATTTACAGAAAGAATAAAAAAATCATATAAAAGCTATTTGAGTTCAAGAAAATTTGTCTACGAAACAAGGAAAAAGGATATTAATTTAATGGACTTAGCGACTATCAATTCAAAAGAAATTCGAAAAGAAGGACTACTTAAGGATTTAGAGATATCAGATGAAATAAATGCTTGTAGTATAGAAGCAAAAGTGGACATAGATGGTAAAGATGAAGATTGGTTGATAATGTTTAAAAATGAAACGCATAATCATCCCACAGAAATAGAGCCCTATGGTGGTGCTGCAACATGTCTTGGTGGAGCTATAAGAGACCCTCTTTCCGGCAGGTCTTATGTTTATCAAGGAATGAGAGTAACGGGGAGTGGAGACCCGAGAAAAAAAATAGAAGACACTATAGAAGGAAAATTACCACAAATTAAAATAACAAAAGAAGCAGCTAAAGGATTTAGTTCCTATGGTAATCAAATAGGGTTGGCTGCTGGAGAAATTAAAGAATATTACAATGAAGGATTTTTAGCAAAACGAATGGAAGTAGGAGCCGTGATTGCCGCAGCTCCAAAAATAAATGTGAAAAGAGAAAAGCCAAAATCTGGAGATCTTATTCTTCTTGTGGGAGGAAAAACTGGAAGAGATGGATGTGGAGGAGCTACTGGCTCATCTAAAGTTCACACAGAAGAATCCATAGAAGAATGCAGCTCTGAAGTGCAGAAAGGTAATCCACCAGAAGAAAGAAAGATACAAAGACTTTTTAGAAATCCAGAAGCAAGTAAATTAATTAAAAAGTGTAATGATTTTGGTGCTGGAGGAGTATCCGTTGCCATTGGTGAATTAGCAGAAGGCTTGAGAATAAATTTAGACCTAATACCGAAAAAATATGAAGGATTGGATGGTACTGAATTGGCTATTTCAGAATCTCAAGAACGTATGGCTGTATTAATAAATTACTCAGATGAAGAAAAATTTATACAATTATCAGCACAAGAAAACTTGGAATGCACAAAGGTTGCAGAGGTAACAGAAGAGAAAAGGCTCATAATGACTTGGAGAGGAAAAAAGATACTAAATATTTCAAGAGAATTTTTAGATACAAATGGTGTTAGTCAAAACACAGATGTACACTTATCAGAGCCTGATAAAACAATATATTTTAAAAAACTTAAAAATACAGAAAATTTAGAAAATAAATTTTTAAATAATTTAGAAGATTTAAACGTATCAAGTCAAAAAGGTTTAGTTGAAATGTTTGACTCTACAGTAGGAGCCACTAATTTACTGATGCCTTTTGGAGGAAAGTATAAACTTACTCCTGTCGATGGAATGGTTTCTAAGATACCAGTTGAAAATGGAGATACAAGTACCTGTACCATAATGACCCACGGTTACGATCCTAATCTGGCTATTTGGAGTCCTTATCACGGAGCTATGTTTGCCGTTGTTAGCTCTGTAGCAAAAGTTGTAGCTTTAGGAGGAGATTACAAAAAGATCAGATTATCTTTACAGGAATATTTTGAAAGATTGAACTTTGATTCTAAAAAATGGGGTAAACCATTTAGTGCTTTATTAGGAGCCTATGATGTACAGAAAAATTTAAGCATACCAGCAATAGGTGGAAAAGATAGTATGTCTGGAACATTCAAAGACTTAAATGTACCTCCAACCTTAATTAGTTTTGCTGTATGTGTTAGTAAAACCCACAGTATTATATCACCGGAATTCAAAAAATCAGATTCTAAAATAGTACAAATATCAATTAAAAAAAAGGAAGATTTTACACCTGATTATGAAGATATGAAAACAAAATATGATAAAATACATAAATTGATTAAAAACAAAAAGGTTTTATCAGCTTCCGCAATTGGTTATGGAGGCCCAGGAGGCTCTATTAGCAAGATGTGTTTAGGAAATAAAATAGGATTTGATTTTAATGAAAACTACAACTTAGAAAATATTTTCCTTCCTTCTTATGGAGATATAATTTTGGAAGTTGAAGATCTAAAAAAATTAAACGAATTAGAATATGAACTCTTAGGAAAAACTACTAAAGATTCATCTATAAATGTTAACAGTAAAAATATAAGCTTGGAAGAAGTTAAAAAGTCCTGGGAAAAACCATTGGAAAATATATTTAAAATAAAAGAAAATCATTCTGGAAAAATAAAGGAATTTAAATATAAGAGTCAGGATAAGTCAAAGTTTAAAAGTATAAACAATTTAAAAGGAAAGAAACCAAAAGTTTTTATTCCTATATTTCCTGGAACAAATTGTGAATACGATACAGGTAATATATTTGAAAAAGCAGGTGGGAAAGTAACATATCAAGTGTTTAAAAATCAATCTTCAAAAGATATAGAAGAATCTCTGAAAATGATGTCAAAAAATATTTCAAGTTCAAATATTATAGCTGTACCAGGAGGTTTTAGTGCTGGAGATGAACCAGATGGTTCCGGTAAGTTTATAACTTCTGTTTTCAGAAATCCATATGTAGCAGATTCTGTTATGGATTTAATAAAAAATAAAGACGGATTGATGATAGGTATATGCAATGGATTCCAAGCTCTGATAAAATTAGGCTTGCTTCAATACGGTGAAATAACAAATATAAAAGAAGATTTTCCTACTTTAACTTTCAATAAAATAGGAAGACATATATCAACCTTTGTAAAAACAAAAATCACTTCGGATTTATCACCATGGTATAGTGGATGTAGCCTAGGTGATACCCATCATATACCTGTATCCCATGGAGAAGGAAGATTTGTAGCTAATGAAGACTGGATAAAAAAACTTGAAAGAAATGGACAAATTTCTACTCAATACGTAGATTATAAAAATAATCCATCCTACGACGGTGAATTTAATCCAAATGGTTCTCTTTATGCTGTTGAATCTATCACAAGTCCTGATGGAAGGATATTAGGAAAGATGGCTCACTCAGAAAGAGTAGGTTCAAATTTATATAAAAATATATATGGAGACAAGAATCAAAGAATATTTGAAGCAGGAGTGAACTACTTTAGGTAGAAAAATGTTAATAATTAGTAATTAATACAAAAAAGGACGTGCAAATTATGAATCCAAAAAAATTTAGAATTGGAATAATCGGTGGAGGACAGCTTGGTAAAATGCTAACAAGTGAAGCTAAACAAATGGATTTTACCGTTCTAGCTTTAGACCCAACTCCTGGATCTCCAGGAGGTAGTTCGGCTGACGAACAAATAATAGGAGATTTTTATGACAAAGAAAAGATAATAGAACTAGTTAAGAAATGTGATGTAACAACCTTTGAAATAGAACATATAGATACAGAAGTTTTAGCTGAACTTGAAAAACAAGGACATAAAATATATCCTTCTCCAAAGGTTTTAGAAATTATTAAGGATAAATCATTACAAAAAGAAATGTTGATAGAAAACAACATACCAACATCAAGATGGGAGATAATATCCGACATTAGAGAAACCGGAAAAAGCTTAGGCTTTCCTTTTATACAAAAATCCTGTATGGGAGGCTATGACGGCAGAGGAGTTTTTCTAATTAAAAGTGAAAAAGATTTTAAAAACGCACTTAAAGGACAAAGCTTTGGAGAAAAACATATAGACTTCAAAAAAGAGTTGGCTGTTCTTGTTGCAAGAGGCATAGATGGGAAAATAAAAAGTTTTCCTATAGTGGAAATGATCTTTGATCAAGATGCAAATATTTGTGATACTGTAATTGCTCCCGCTAGAATAGATAAAATTATAGCTGATAAAGCAAGAGATATTGCTGTAAAATGTGTAGAAGTACTTGGAGGAGTAGGTGTTTTTGCAGTAGAAATGTTTTTAACAGATGATAATAAAATTCTTGTAAACGAAATAGCGCCCAGAGTACATAATTCAGGACATTTTACAATAGAAGCCTGTATGACATCTCAATTCCAACAGCATATTAGAGCAATTTGTGGAATTCCTTTAGGAGAAACGGAATCTTTAATTCCATCAGTTGTTGTAAATATTCTAGGTGAAGAAGATGAAAAAGGAAGCCCATACTATGAAGGTTTTAAAGAAGCTCTAGAAATATCTGGTGTAAATATTCACATATATGGTAAAGACATAGTAAAGCCCTATAGAAAAATGGGGCATGTGACTATTAGTGATAGAGATATTGAAAAAGCTATATATAAAGCAGGAAAGGTAAAGAAGATTTTAAAAGCTAAAGCAAAGGAGGAAGATAATTATGAAAAATAATATATCAGTAGGAATTATAATGGGAAGTGATTCGGATTTACCGGTTATGAAGGAATCGGCTAAGATATTAGATTATTTTGAAATCCAATATGAAACAACTATAGTTTCAGCCCATAGAACTCCAGAGAAACTTGTAGAATATGCAAAAAAAGGAAAAGAAAGAGGAATACAAGTAATTATAGCAGGAGCAGGGGGTGCAGCTCATCTTCCCGGGATGATAGCATCAATAAGTGAGCTTCCTGTTATAGGTGTGCCAATTAAAACCTCCACCTTAAATGGATTAGACTCTCTACTGTCTATAGTTCAAATGCCTAGAGGTGTTCCAGTAGCAACCGTAGCAATAAACGGAGCTAAAAATGCAGGAATATTAGCTGCAGAAATTCTTGGTTTAAAAGAAAAAAGTATTCAGGAAAAAGTATTAAAATATAAAAAAGATATGAAAAAAGAGGTAATAAAAAAAGCAGATAAGCTAGAAAAAATTGGATATAAAGAATACTTAAAATAAGGAGGAAAATAAAATGAAAAGTGAAATGATTTATGAAGGAAAAGCAAAAAAAGTTTATAAAACTGAGGATAAGGACAAATATATAGTAGAGTACAAAGATGACGCTACAGCTTTTGACGGTAAGAAAAAGGGTACTATAGTAGGCAAAGGAGTAGTTAATAACAAGATGTCTGCAGCTATGTTTATGCTTTTAGAAGAAGAAGGAGTACCAACTCATATGATAGAGCTTATTAATGATAGAGAATCTTTGGTAAAAGCTGTAAAAATAATTCCAATAGAAGTTATTGTAAGAAATGTAGCAGCTGGTTCATTGGCAAAAAGACTTGGATTAGAAGAAGGTACAGTAATGGATAAAACTGTATTAGAATTTTGTTACAAAAATGATGACTTAGGTGACCCTATGATAAATGATTATCATATAGCTGCTTTAAATTTAGCATCTGAAGAGCAGTTGGAGAAAGTAAGAAAATATGCATTTAAAGTAAATCAAGTGTTAGTAAAATATTTTAAAGAAAAAGGGATTAGACTAATAGACTTCAAATTAGAATTTGGACTGTACAAAGGGAAAGTTATATTAGCCGATGAAATCTCTCCTGATACTTGTAGACTATGGGATGCTGAATCTGATAAAAAATTAGATAAAGATAGATTTAGAAGAGATTTAGGAAATGTGGAAGAAAGCTATCAAGAAGTATTGAAAAGAATTCAATAATGGAGGATTTAACTTTGATGAAGTGTTTTAATGAAGATAAGCTAAAAGATGAATGTGGTGTAGTTGGAGTATATTCATCGAAGGATGAAATAGTTTCCCAACTTGCTTATTATGGATTGTTTGCTCTTCAACATAGAGGGCAAGAAAGTGCTGGAATTGCAGTAAAATCAGGTGGCAAGATAAAATTCCATAAAAATATGGGATTAGTATCAGAAGTATTTGACGATAAAATAATCAATGAACTTAAGGGTGGTATGGCTACAGCCCATGTTAGGTATTCGACTACAGGAGAAAGTCTAGCAGAAAATGCACAACCTTTAGTAGTAAAATATAAAAAAGGAAGCATTGCTATATCTCACAATGGAAACCTTACTAATGCAGATGCCCTAAGAGATATGCTTGAAAATACAGGAGTAATTTTTCAAACTTCAACAGACACAGAAGTAGTAGCAAATCTACTTTCAAGACATGCAAATGGAAACATGGTTAAATCAGTAAAGAATGTTGTGGAAATAATAAAGGGAGCCTTTGCTTTTGTTATTATGACAGAGAAAGAATTAATAGGGATAAGAGACCAATTTGGACTAAGACCATTATGTATAGGAAAAAGAGAAGATGGATATCTGCTAGCATCAGAAAGCTGTGCAATTACAGCAATGGGTGGAAAATTTATAAGAGATGTAGAACCAGGTGAAATAGTAGTAATAAACGAGGAAGGACTAAAAAGTTTTAAAAGCGATAAGTATGCAAATAGAAAATCTTGTGTTTTTGAATATATTTATTTTGCAAGACCAGACAGCACAATAGATGGCATTAATATTTATGAATCAAGATTTAAAGCAGGACAGCAATTAGCAGCTGAATATCCAGTAGAAGCTGACTTAGTATTTTCTGTCCCTGATTCTGGGACACCTGCTGCTATTGGTTATGCACAGGCTTTAGGAATTCAGTATGGATTAGGATTAATAAAAAACAGATATGCAAAAAGGACTTTCATTCAACCTAAGCAGGATTTAAGAGATGAAGGAGTTAAAATAAAACTTAGTGTACTAGAGAATATAGTTAAGGATAAGAGAGTAGTAGTAGTTGATGATTCAATTGTGAGGGGAACTACAAGCAAAAGAATTGTCCAAATGGTAAGAGATGCTGGAGCTAAAGAAGTTCATATCAGAGTATCTTCACCCCCTGTAAGCTATCCATGTTACTTTGGTATTGATACACCATACAGAAGATATTTAATAGGTTCATATAAAAGCATAGATGAAATAACAGAATATATAGGTGCAGATAGTGTTAGATATATCTCACAAAAAGGACTTTTAAAAGCTCTAGGCCAAGAAGATGGATTTTGTCTTGCCTGTTTAGATGGTAATTATCCTATGGAGGTGCCGAATTTTGAATAAAAAAGAAAAACTAACATATAAAGATTCTGGAGTAGATATTGAAGCAGGCTACAAATCCGTAGATATGATTAAAAAACATGTAAAAAGCACATTTACAGACGGAGTGTTATCAGATATAGGTGGATTTGGCGGAATGTTTTCTCTGGGAAAAGAAAAAATGGAAGAACCTGTACTAGTTTCTGGGACGGACGGTGTTGGAACAAAACTCATGGTTGCATTTAAAGCAGACAAACATGACTCAATAGGACAAGATGCAGTAGCTATGTGTGTTAATGACGTAGTATGTCAAGGAGCTAAACCTTTATTTTTCTTAGACTATATAGCCACAGGAAGGGTTAAACCCCATAAAATAAGTAGTATAGTCGCAGGCATAGCAGAGGGTTGCAGAAAGTCTAAAGCCGCTCTAATAGGGGGAGAAACGGCTGAAATGCCTGGATTATACTCTCCTGGAGAGTACGATATAGCAGGTTTTTGTGTTGGAATAATTGATAAAAAAAACATTATAACAGGAAAAAATATAAAAGAAGGAGATACTTTAATTGGTATACCTTCCAGCGGGTTACATAGTAATGGTTATTCTTTAGTAAGAAAGCTTTTCTTTGAAATAAAAAAATGGGATATAGATAAATATATTCCTCAATTAAAATGTACTTTAGGAGAAGAACTTCTCAAACCTACTGAAATATATGTGGAAGTTATTTTGAAAATTTTAGAAAAATATAAGATCAAAGGTATATCCCACGTAACAGGAGGAGGATTTTATGAGAATATACCTAGGATGCTACCTGAAAATTTATCAGCAGATATCTATGTTAATAAAATAAAAAAACATCCTATATTTAATCTTATAGAGTCAGAAGGCAGCATAGAAGAAAAAGAAATGTACTCTACATTTAACATGGGTATTGGAATGGTATTAGCAGTCAATAAGGAAGATAAAGATGGAATAATGGAAATAATAAAAGAAAAAGGATACAATCCCATAAGCTTAGGAAAGGTATCAAAATCCAGTTACAAGGTGAAGTTATGGAAAGAATAAATATAGCTGTTTTAATATCTGGATCTGGAACCAATTTACAAGCTGTAATCCAAAGTATTAATAAAAATAAAATAAATGGTCAGATTAAGTTAGTTATATCTAACAGACAAGATGCTTTTGGATTAAAAAGAGCTGAAAAAGAAGGAATAAAAAATATCTTCATTAACCCTAAAGAATATAGTGATGAAGATTATGATGAAAAATTAGTTTTGGAATTAAAGAAAGAAAATATCCAACTTATCGTATTAGCAGGATATCTTAAAATCTTAACAAATCCAATATTAAAGGAATATAGAAATAAAATAATTAATATTCATCCCTCCCTTATACCTTCTTTTTCAGGGAAAAAATACTATGGAATCAAAGTCCATGAAGAGGCAATAAAATACGGTGTTAAGGTATCTGGTGCCACTACTCACTTTGTAGATAAAGAACCTGACGGAGGGCCGATAATTATTCAGGACACTGTGAGAGTTGATTATGAGGATAGGGCAGAATCACTTCAAAAGAAAGTTTTAAAAGTAGAGCATAAAATACTTTCAGAAAGTATCAAATTGTTTTGCGAAGGTAGGTTAGAAGTTATAGGAAGAAAAGTAAAAATAAAAGAGCAGGAGGTTTTATGAGAGCATTAATAAGTGTGTCAGATAAAAAAGGAATTGTAGAATTAGCAAAAAAACTAGACGAGCTAAAAGTTGAAATAATTTCTACTGGAGGAACTGCAAAAAAAATAAGAGAAAATGGAATTAAGGTAAAAGACGTATCAGAGATTACTGGTTTTCCAGAGTGTTTGGATGGAAGAGTTAAAACACTACACCCCAAAATTCACGGAGGCCTATTAGCAATAAGAAGCAATAAAGATCACATGGATGAAATTTCCAAATTAAACATTGAACCTATAGATATAGTTGTTGTTAACTTATATCCATTTAAAGAAACAATCTTAAAAGAAAATGTAACAAGAGAAGAAGCAATAGAAAACATAGACATAGGTGGACCTACTATGCTTAGATCTGCTGCGAAGAATTATCAAAATGTTTCTGTAGTAGTTGATCCTAATGATTACCAAACTTTAGTAAAAGAACTAGAAGAAAAAGGTCGACTTAGTGAAGAAACTAACTTCTATTTAGCTTCTAAAGTATTTCAACACACAGCCCACTACGATACTTTAATATTTGATCATTTAAAAAAAGAAAACAATGATAATATATTTCCTGAGTACTTAACACTGACTTATGAAAAGGTACAAGATATGAGATATGGTGAAAACCCTCATCAAAAAGGAAGCTTTTATAAAGAAGTATCTAAAAACACAGGAAATCTAACTAAAGCTCAGCAGCTCCATGGCAAGGCATTGTCTTTTAATAATATCAATGATACAAACGGTGCATTAGAGTTAATAAAAGAGTTTCAAGAGCCTACTGTAGTAGGATGTAAACATTCAAATCCTTGTGGAGTTGGAAGTGGAGAAAGTGTATTAGAAGCATATAAAAAAGCTTATAAAGCTGATCCGGTTTCCATATTTGGAGGAATAATAGTAGCAAATAGAAAAATAGATGAAAAAGTTGCAGAGGAAATAAATAAAATATTCATAGAAATAGTCCTTGCTCCTGATTATACATCTGAAGCTTTAGAAATTCTTAAAAAGAAAAAAAACATAAGACTTCTCAAGTTGAAAGATTTGGATAAAGCAAGTGAGAAATCTTATGATTTGAAAAAAGTTTCAGGGGGATTGTTAATTCAAGACAAAGACAACAAATTATTTGAAAACAATCAATACAAAGTAGTTACCAATAGAAAACCTACGGAAGAAGAAATTCAGGACATGATATTCGCATGGAAAGTAGTAAAATATGCTAAATCAAATGGTATAGCCATAGCTAAGAACAAACAATCATTAGGGATAGGACCAGGTCAAGTTAGTAGAATTTGGGCATGCAAACAAGCAATAGAACATGCTGAAGAACATTTAGGAAAAGAAATATTAGTTAATGCTGTAATGGCATCAGATGCTTTCTTTCCATTTGCAGATAGCATAGAAGCTGCAAAAAAAGCAGGTATAAAGGCAATAATTCAACCAGGTGGGTCAATTAGAGATGAAAAAGTTATAGAAGCCTGCAATGAAGCAGGAATCACTATGATTTTTACTGGAATGAGACACTTTAAGCATTAATGAAAGGGTGATAAAATGAAAGTATTGGTAGTAGGCTCCGGTGGACGGGAGCATGTTTTATGTTGGAAGTTAGCTCAAAGCACTAAAGTATCAAAACTTTACTGCTTACCTGGCAATGGAGGAATTGAATCCATAGCTGAATGTGTTGATATAAAAGTAGATGATATAGATAGAATATTAGAATTTTCCTTAAAAAACAAAATTGACCTTGCTGTAATAGGACCAGAAGCTCCATTAGTAGCAGGAATTACCGACACATTAAAAGAAAATAATATAAAGGTCTTTGGCCCTGAAAAAGCAGGAGCTAAGTTAGAAGGAAGCAAGATATACTCTAAAGAGTTTATGGAAAAATACAATATACCAACTGGAAAATATAAAAAGTTTGATGACCCTCAAAAAGCTAAATTAGCCCTTAAAGAATTTAATCCTCCATATGTTTTAAAAGCTGATGGATTAGCAGCTGGAAAAGGAGTATTAATATGCGAAGATATGGCACAAGGCGAAAGAGCAGTTGAGCAGCTGATGGAAAACAAAGATTTTGGAAAAGCAGGAGAAAATATAATAATAGAAGAATTTTTAGATGGAGTTGAAGCTTCTCTTTTGTGTTTAGTAAGCAAAAATAAAATTATTCCTCTAGAAAGTGCGAGAGATTATAAAAAAGCAATGGATAATGATAGAGGATTAAATACAGGAGGTATGGGTTGCTTTTCTCCTAATCCACTTTTTAATGATAATTTAAAAGGCTATCTAAAAAACAACATAGTTTCCAAAATAGAAAAGGGACTGGATAAAGAAAAAATTAAGTTCACAGGAATTCTATTTATAGGACTTATGATAAAAGACAATAAAGCAAAGGTTTTAGAATTTAACGTTAGGTTTGGAGATCCAGAAACACAAGTAGTTATACCCAGACTAAAAAATGATATAATTGAAATCATACTAAAAACTCTAGAAGGAAATATAAAAGAAGAAGACTTATTATGGTCGGATAAAAAAGCAGTCACTGTAGTATTAGCATCAGGAGGGTATCCTAAGAAATACCAAAAGGGAAAAACAATTAAAGGTTTGGATAAACTGGATGATGATATTATAGTTTTTCACAGCGGGACTAAAAAAGATGATGATAAATTTATAACTAATGGTGGTAGAGTTTTAGCATTAACTGCACTAGGGGAATCACTTGAAAAAGCAAGAGAAAAAGTTTATAATAATATTGTAAGTGTTAAGTTTGATAACATACAGTATAGAAAAGATATAGCGAAACTTTAAAGTTTCGCTATAATATTTTAACATCGAGGAGATAATGAAAAAAGAGACAAAAAAACTTATAAGAAAAATAGCATTTTTTTTGCCCCTAGTACTTATATTCGGTATATTTGCTTTAAATTCTTATATTGAAATTAGAACAGCACCTTATATTTATGATGATATAGAAAATATTCCTGAAAATGAGGTTGGATTATTATTAGGGACTTCCAAATACTCACTTTATGGTGGAGAAAATTTGTTTTACAGGAATAGAATTGAAGCTGCTGTCAAATTATATGAAAATGGCAAGATACATTATATAATCGTAAGCGGAGACAACAGTAGTGAAGAATACAACGAACCTGTTAATATGAAAAATGATTTATTAGAGAAAGGAGTGGCAGAAGAAAATATTATTCTTGATTATGCAGGATTTAGAACTCTTGACTCCGTTGTTAGAAGTAAAGAAGTATTTGGTCAGGAAGAAATTACAGTAATTTCACAAAAGTTTCATAACGAAAGGGCAATATTCATAGCTATGTCGAGAGGCATAGATGCTACTGCATACAATGCTAAATCTGTAGGCTTTAAATATGGGTTAAAAACTCAGATAAGAGAATACTTTGCAAGAGTTAAAATGTTATTAGATATTGTTGTTAACAAACAGCCTAAATTTTTAGGTGAAAAGATACTTATAATTAAATAAAATCGAAAGGATAAATAATGAGCGAATTACAAGATTTGAGGCTAGCGGTATTAATTGATGCTGATAATGTGCCTTATTCAGATGTTGGAGCTATGATGGAAGAAATAGCACTTTATGGAACACCAACATTCAAAAGGATATATGGCGATTGGACTAGACCTAATCTTTCAGGATGGAAAAAGAATTTACTTGAAAATGCAATAACTCCTATACAGCAGTATAGTTATACATTTGGTAAAAATTCAACAGATTCTGCAATGATTATTGACGCAATGGATATTTTATATACAGGAAAAGTTGATGGCTTTTGCATAGTATCAAGCGATAGTGACTTTACCAGATTAGCTATAAGACTAAGGGAAGCAGGTATGAAAGTTTTTGGTATAGGAGAAAAGAAAACTCCAAATCCTTTTATAGTAGCTTGCGACAAATTCATATATTTTGAAATATTAGGACCATCAGACAATAAAAAAGAAGAGAGGGCAAAAATTAAAAAAGCTAACAATTATACTGCTAAAAATGGAAGATCTTACAATAAGGTGCCGAAGGATGTTATAAAATTAATATCTGTAACAATAGATAACTTAGCAGATGATAATGGATGGGCATTTTTAGGAGAAGTAGGAAGCTTGCTTTCTAAGAAACGACCAGATTTTGACCCAAGAAACTACGGTTTTAAAAAATTAACCCCACTGGTTAAATATCTAAAAGAATTTGAAATAGATGAAAGAGATACTAGTAATCCGTATGTAAAACACAATTATATAAGGAACAAAAATAAATAAAGATAAACAAAAAACCTGCAGATATAAAAAATATCTGCAGGTTTTTTTTATTGTATTATATTTCTTGAGGTAAAACTTTGTTTAACACTACTCCAATTAATGCGGCTAATGCAAGTCCTGATAGTGAAAGGGTACCGCTTATAAATATATTATCAACGGTTATTCCTAAGACTAAAATCAAAGATGAAATTAGAAGATTTCTACTGTGAGCAAATCTAAATTTGCATCCACCATAGTTCTTACACCTACACTGGCAATCATTCCGAAAAGAATAATTGAAACACCACCCATTACAGGAAGAGGTATTGAACTTATAAGTGCTCCGAATTTACCTACGAAACTTAATATTATTGCAAATACAGCAGCAAATCTAAGAACGGAAGGATCATAAACCTTTGTTACTGCTAAAACTCCAGTATTTTCACTATAGGTAGTATTTGCTGGCCCACCAAGGAATCCTGCTAAAATAGTAGCTATTCCGTCTCCCATCATTGTTTTATCTACACCAGGATCTTTGAAAAAATCTTTTCCTACAACAGCTCCGTTTGTTGTAATATCTCCAAAGTGTTCAATAAATATTACTAGTGCTATAGGAGCAATAGCGGCTAATCCTGGTCCTGAAAAGCTAGGCATTGTAGTAATATGATCTACGGCCTTTTCTGAAAGTCCAATCCATTTAGCATCTATAACTGTAGAAAAGTTTACTAGGCCTAGTGGGACTGATACTAAGTAACCTACTGTTACAGAGATTAGTATAGGTACCAATTTAAAAAAACCTTTTGAAAATATTGAAACTATTATCATAGTTGTTATAACTACTCCAGCTGCAATAGCTGATTTGGGGTCGAAGTAACCTAAGGATGAACTACCATCGTATACATAACCCGCCATACCTAATGCAACAGGAGCTAATCTTAAACCTATTACCATTATAACCGGTCCCGTTACGATAGGTGGAAAAAATGACCTTACTTTTTCTACACCAAAGATTTTAATAATGAAAGACATTAGAACATAAATTATTCCTGCTCCGATAATTCCAGACTTAACTGCTGCGATGCCGTGATTGTTAAGAGTAAGTGCTATAGCACCTATAAATGCAAAACTTGAGCCTAAAAAAACAGGTACTTTTTTTCCAGTTATAAAGTGAAAAATTAAAGTACCTATACCTGCGCACAAAAGTGCCATTGATGGATCAAGTCCTGTTAAAATAGGAACTAAAACCGTAGCTCCAAACATTGCTAACAGATGTTGTAAACCTAAAATCGTTTTTTGAACATTATCAAGATTTTGCGCTATACTTTTTGATGTGTTTTCTTTTAGTGATGACATAAAAACCTCCTAATTAAATTTTGGAGATAAAAAAAGACTTCTTGCAGACACAAGAAGTCGATAATTGCTTCATCATTTATCTCCTTGTAAGTCTCACTGGACTAAATTAAAGGAATATTTAATTCTACTTAATATTATAATTTTTAATTTAAAATGTCAATACTTTTCATGTGATTTATAGTAGGATATTATTTCTTCATATATATCATCCCAGTTGTATACTCTGACTATATTTTCTGGATCATCATATCTATTAAAGCCTGTATCTATTAGAATAACTTTAATACCTTCAGCAGCTAATTCTTTTGATGTTTCTAAGTTATCTTCAATAAAAATATCGCAATTTAATTCTTTTGCTTTATTTGTTTTCTTAAAAGAACCAAGATGATATGTATTATAGTATACCTTGTTTTTTTTAAGCCATTCAGTAGTTATAGGTTCTATGTGAGATTCTCTTGCAGTAACATAATTAATATTGCAGAATTTTTCTAGTTTTCTTATATTTCTTTTAGCCTTGGGTCTTATACTAGCTGTTTCGTGCATTTTTTCTGCATATTCGTGATAAAAGTCATCAAATTTTTTATAATCAAAGTGGTTGTCCTTGAAATAATTTTCTACTGTATCATCATCATACTTATAATTTGTATCAAAATGATTATTAGCATATTCAACCCAATAATCAGGTCTGGTTATTGTACTATCTATATCAACACATAAGTTTAATTTTGTCATTGTACCCTCCATTTTTTATAGATTATAATACCATATAAATATTAAAAAATAAAGATATTTAAAGTAAATTACTGTAGATTAAATAACCATTTTTACCTGATTTTTTAACTGAATACATAGCTTCATCAGCTTTTTTGAACAATTCATTTCTGCTTTTACCATTTTCAGGATATATTGAGATTCCAATAGATGCCCCTATAGTACAGACACCTTGAGAAATAATATATTTGTTTGTTACAGATTCATGAATTTTTTTCATAATAATTTCCAAGTCTTTTAAGCTTCCGTATTCTGGTATAACTACTATAAATTCATCACCGGACAATCTTCCTACCAATGAATTATCTGGGGCAGAATTTTTTAAACGTTTAGCAAAGGTTGCGATTACAATATCTCCTGCTAAGTGCCCATAGGTGTCATTAACAGGCTTAAAACTATCTAAGTCTAAAATAGCTACTGCAAATTTAGATTGAGAAAACATAATAGACATATTATCATAAATACCTCTTCTGTTAAAAATCTGAGTTAGCTGATCGTAATTTGATATAAGCTTAAGTTCTTTTTGGAACATTCTATTCTCTGTAACGTCTCTACCTATTATATAAACATACTCTTTTTTGTTGACCTTTACCATATAATGTTTAAATTGAATATATTTTTTATGGTTATTAAAACTAATTATTGTGCTGAAAGAATTAAAATTAGATAAATTAGGCATTAATTTGTGAAACCACCAATCTTTATTTAAATCTGGATGCTGATTATAATAGCAACAGGTAAAATTATCACTAAGATCAAATGTTTTTCTTGCTTTATTATTTGCATAAATAAGACTTCCACTTAAATCAGTTAATATAACTTCGTCGCTTAATTTCTCCATGGAAGCAGATGCTACATCATTAACATTAGGAATGTAATAATCCGTAATATCTAAAATATAGCCGTAATCACCAATAAAACCTGAATTTGTTCTATCATTTATAATTCCTAAAATTTTAAAATAATTATCCTTATGAAGTCTTCTAGTTTTAGTTAAAGTATTAAATTTTTCTATATAAGGTTCTTTAGATATAGTTGTTGACTCATAGTTTTCTATAAAGTCTTTTTTATCTAAAACACTAAAAAAATCTTCGGAAGATACAGTTTTATTTTGAAATTCATTAAAAAGAAGATAAGAGGCTCCTTCTGATAATTTCACTAAACTATTTTCCTTATCATATTCATATATTCCAAAATCCGAATGCTCCTGAAGGACATTAGAAATTAAATTTTTTTCTAAAGATTTAGTATATTTTGACTTTAGATCAAAAACAATAGAAACACCAACTATATGTGTGTCAACTTTGATAGGGAAAATGCTGTATTTTAATGTTAACAAAATATCTTTAATTCTTATGTTTTCATAATCAGTTGATTTAGAGTGTTTACCTTGATATGCATTGGATAAACTGTCAAGAAGTTTTAGATTGTTGCTGTAGTTTTTTATAATGTCGTTAAAATTTAAATCTTTGTCTAAATCAAGTTTTAGTAATTCGGAAGAGGATTTATTGAAATATGTTATATTTCTATGTTCATTTAAAATTAAAATGCTTGAATCTAAATTGTCAATAACATTAAATATTAAAGGATTTTTTTCCATATCAAATACAGAAAAGAAGTCTTCAATTGGATATATATTTAATTTGCAGTAATTTTTATTCTGTATTTTAATCTCTGAAGGCATAATTAAATATGTTGAATGAAAATTATCAAGGTCTGATTTAAAAATTGAAGGTTTTTGTTTTGATACAAGATCTGAGATAATAGAAGAATCTAAATCTTTAAATAGATTACTTAGCAATAAATTTTCAAAATTAGAAATACTAAATAAATTGCTGCAGGCTTTATTCATGAATTCAACCTTCAAACCTTTCGAAAATATCATAGGATTTGTAGATTTATCAATAAGGCTTTTCACAATAAACAATTCATCTCTAATAATATGTTTCTTATAAATATAATTTAGGACAACTAAGGCTATTAAATTCAAGATAATAAAGGAAAAAAAATAGTAATTATTAAACCAACCTTTAATAGAAGAAACTAAACTTAATACTAAATTTATAAATACGATTAAAAGAATAGAAATATAGTAGAAATTTTCAGATTTTATATTCACGTGACCCTCCCAGCATTGTTACAAATATAATATCAAAAAATATGAAAAAAATACAGTAAACTATTAAAAAAAATTAATAAAAATGATATAATTATGGATAAATAGTTTTGGAGGAGGAAAAATGGAAGTAAAATATAATAAATATCTAGATGAAACAATGGAAAAATTGGCAGGAGATGGAGTTTTTCTAACTGTTAAAAATGAAAAAGAAGTTAATACAATGACAATTGGATGGGGATTTGTAGGAATTATGTGGAACAAACCTGTATTCATAGCGGCAGTCAGGTATTCAAGACATACATATAAAATATTAAAAAATACAGAGGAATTTACTATAAGTGTTCCACTAAAAGGTCAAATGAAAGAAGAACTAATAAAATGTGGTACTAAATCAGGGCGAGATTATAATAAATTTGAAGAATTTAATATAAAGACTGAAGAATCTTTAAAATTGAAAACACCCCTTATTAAAGACTGCGATTTACACTACGAATGTAAAATAATATATAGACAGACTTTAGAAGCCGAGCTTATAAATAATAAAGATATAAAATCAAAATACAAAGATAATGATTATCATGTTATGATATATGGAGAAATAGTTTCAAGTCATAAATAGGAGAGATAAATATTGGCTAAATTAAAAACAACATTTATATGTCAAGAATGTGGCTATGAATCCCCAAAGTGGATGGGAAAGTGTCCAGGGTGTAATAGCTGGAATACATTCGTCGAAGAAGTCGTTGATAAAAAAACAAAAAAAAATTCAAGAGGTATAAGTTCTAACAAAGTATTGAAGTTAAAAGAAATTGAAATAAAGGATGAAAAAAGAATATCTACCAAATATCTTGAACTTGATAGAGTTTTAGGTGGAGGTATCGTAAATAGTTCACTGGTTTTAGTAGGAGGGGATCCTGGTATCGGAAAATCCACTCTATTAATGCAAACAGGGGATAAGGTAGCGAATCAAGGCCTTAAAGTTCTCTACGTTACAGGAGAAGAATCAGCAAGACAGATAAAAATAAGAGCACAGCGTTTGGAAATGAATAGCGACAATATATATATACTGGCGGAAACAAATGTAGATCATATTTTAAAAAATATTGAAGATTTAAAACCAGATCTTTTAATTTTAGATTCAATTCAAACAATTTACAATCCAGACATAACTTCTGCCCCTGGAAGTGTAAGCCAGGTTAAGGAAATAACCTCTACAATAATGCGAACTACGAAAAGTTCAAACATGGCTACTTTTATAGTAGGACATGTTACAAAACAGGGTTCTATAGCTGGACCCAGAGTCCTTGAGCACATGGTTGATACAGTTTTATATTTTGAAGGAGATACACAGCACTCTTATAGAATTCTAAGAGCTGTAAAAAACAGATACGGATCGACAAATGAAGTAGGAGTTTTTGAGATGAGAGACTCTGGATTGGAAGAAATTATCAATCCTTCAAGTTTTTTCTTAGAAAGTAGGACAGAAAATTCTTACGGAAGTGTTATCACAGCAAGCATGGAAGGTACCAGACCTCTTCTCTTAGAGATTCAGGCCCTAATTTCTTACTCATCCCTTGGAGTTCCAAGAAGAGTTACTACAGGAGTAGACCACAGTAGAGCTGCAATGCTTATGGCTGTATTAGAAAAAAAAGCTGGTATACAGCTTCAAAATACTGATGCTTACATAAATGTAATAGGAGGTATGCAGGTAAAAGAAACGGCTGTAGACTTAGCTATAATGTGTTCAATAGCATCAAGCTTTAGAGAAATAAGAATAGACTCTAACACAATAATAATAGGAGAAGTTGGGCTTTCTGGAGAGGTAAGAGGAGTTAAAGATGTTGAAAAACGTATATTAGAAGCACATAAAATGGGATTTAAAAAAGCTTTAGTACCCTATGCTAATAAAAAGAATTTAAAGGATATAAATAAAAACTTAGAGCTTAAAATAATCAAAGTTAAAAACATAGAAGAGGCATTAAAAGCAATTTTATAATGCTAATAAATCTTTGGGAAAAAGTTTTCATAAAATAATTGACAGACCTCTTAAATGATGATAAAATTAGCTTTTGAGAACTTGACAACTTTTCAAATATGATGTATAATGTATTTTGGAGGTATTTTATGTATAGACTAGGAGATAAGATTGTATATCCTATGCATGGAGCAGGGGTAATAGAATCTGTGGAAGAGAAAGAAGTTCTTGGAGAAAAGAAAAAGTATTTTATAATCAAAATGCCTGTAAATGAAATGAAGCTTATGATTCCCGTTGATAACGTTGAAAATATAGGCGTAAGAAAGATTATTTCAGACACTGAAGTAAATGAAGTATTTGATATTTTAAAAGAAGATTCAAGTTTAAATAAAATGAATTGGAATAAAAGATATAGAGCAAATATGGATAGAATGAAAAGCGGGGATATTTTCGAAGTAGCTAGGATTGTTAGAAGCCTTACATTTAGAGACCAAGAAAAGGGCCTATCTACAGGAGAAAAAAAGATGCTTAGTAATGCAAAACAAATTCTCATAAGTGAATTAATTCTAGCAGAAGATTCTTCAAGTGAAGAAATAGAAACAAGGATAGATAAGATTATTTCTGAAAATTAGGATTATTCCTAATTTTCTTTCTTTTATAATAAAAAAAGAATAAAAAAATTATAGAATTTTAAGGAAAAATAAAGTAATAACTGATATAATGAATTAAGATTATTAAATAAATTGTTTAGGAGGTGACTAATTGCTAAGTAAAATTATAAGATTGATAATGACAGTAATAGGAATACTCTTTGGAGTGGGAATTTCAGTTCTTATTGATAGTTTTGGACTTCTAGATTTCATTGGTGTGGATCATGTTTATATTTATGTTATATTTGGAATTATATTTGGAATTTTACTATTTTTACTAACACCTAAATTGAAAAAACTAGGAGAAAAAATTAGTGATAATTTTGAAACAGAACTATTGAAGTTTCAGACAAACGATATAATTTTAGGAGCTGTAGGTCTCATAATAGGATTGATAATAGCTTTTTTAATAAGTCAACCCTTATATAATTTAGACATTAAGTTTTTAGGAACAGCAGCTTCAGTTCTTGTATATCTATTTTTTGGATATTTAGGAATTAACATTGCAACAACAAAAAAAGATGAAATTAGTTTAACTGTAGGATCTAAATTCAACATAGGCTCTTCAGGGAAATCTAAAAAATCAACAAACAAAGCAACACCGAAAATACTTGATACAAGCGTTATAATTGACGGAAGAATTGCTGATATATGCAGAACTGGGTTTATAGAAGGAACTTTGATTATTCCGGAGTTTGTATTAAAAGAACTTAGACACATTGCTGATTCTGCTGATGGCTTAAAGAGAAATCGAGGAAGAAGAGGACTTGACATATTAAACAAACTTCAAAACGAAGAAATAATTAATGTGAAAATTGATTCTAGTGATTTTCCCGAAGTATCAGAAGTAGATATAAAACTTCTTAAACTTGCCGAAATGGTTAAAGGAAAAGTACTAACAAACGATTTTAACTTAAACAAAGTAGCAGAATTTCAGGGAGTTCAGGTTTTGAATATAAATGAACTTGCAAATGCAGTAAAGCCCGTTGTACTTCCAGGTGAAGTAATGACTCTCCAGTTAATAAGAGAAGGAAAAGAATCTGGTCAAGGATTAGCATATTTAGATGATGGAACGATGATAGTAGTAGAAGGTGGCAAAAAATACATAGGCGAAACTATAGAAGTTGTAGTTACAAGTGTACTTCAAACAGCAGCGGGAAGAATGATATTCGCTAAGAAAAAATAAAGATTTTGGGTTTCCAAAATCTTTTTTTATAGAGAGGTATTATGAATAGAAAGAAAATAGCAGTAATAACAGCTGCAGGAAAAGGTATTAGGTTAAGAAAAAACATTAAAAAGCAGTATATAAAAATCAATGAAAAGCCAATTATATATCATACTATTAAAGTTTTTAATGATTCTGATTTTATAGATGAAATAATAATTGTTTCAGATAAAGAAAACATTCAATTCATGAAAAAAGAAATAATAGATAGATACAAATTTTCTAAAGTAATAGAGCTAGTTGAAGGTGGAAGTACTAGAAAGGATTCTGTGCGTAATGGATTCAACAGAATTCAAGATAAACAAAGTATAATTATAATACATGATGGAGTGAGACCCTTCATAGATAAAATGACTATTTTAAAATCAATAGAAGTGGCTCAAGAAAATGGTGCTGCAGTAGCAGCAATTAACAGCAGTGATACTATTAAGATTGTTAAAGATAAAAAGATTGAAAAAACTTTAGATAGAAACCATTTAAGAAAAATACAAACACCTCAAACTTTTAAATACGAGATTTTAGAGAATGCATATTCAACTGTTAATTTGAAAGATAAGAAAATAACAGATGAATCATATATAGTAGAATCTGCAGGATATGATGTATATACAATCGAAGGTAGCGAGAAAAATATTAAAATTACTACAGAATTTGATTTAAAATTTGCTAAATTTTTATTGAATAAGGAGAAATCATGAAAATAGGCATAGGATATGATGTTCATGAATTAGTTCAAAATAGAGATTTGATAATTGGTGGAATAAAAATAGAATACCCGAAGGGATTAAAGGGACATTCAGACGGCGATGTACTAATACATTCTATTATAGATGCTTTATTAGGAGCCTTGGGAAGAGAGGATATTGGTACTTTATTTCCTGATAGCAACATTAAATATAAGGACATAGACAGCAAGCTCCTTCTTGAGGAAGTATATAAATTAATGGAAATTGAAAGTTATAAAATAGGAAATTTAGATTGTGTAATAATAGCAGAAAAACCTAAAATGAGGAAAAATATTAGTGAAATGAAGCTGGTTATATCCCAAATATTAAAAACATCAGAAAATAATATCAATATAAAAGCAACTACTACAGAAGGACTAGGATTTACTGGAAGAGAAGAAGGAATAGGGGCACAATGCGTCGTACTTCTTGACAATAAGTAGAAATTTTAGTAAAATTTGGTAAATGAATATAAAAGCTTTGACGAGAATAGTAGATAGTATAAGTCTAAAGAGAGGAAATGTTGCTGAGAATTTTCCGACCTCTGTATTATTGAACCTAACTTTGAGCTTTCAGGCAAACCTGAACGGTAGTAACGATATAACTAAAAGTGACTTGTAAAAAAGTAACTAGAGTGGTACCGCGGATATCCGCCTCTTGATGGAGGCGGTTTTTTAATACTAAAAATAAAGGAGTAGGATATGGGTAAAAAGAAAAATTTTGTAAAAGAAATAACACCGATGGAAGAAGATTTTGCCAGGTGGTATACAGACATTATAATTAAAAACGAATTAGTAGATTATTCGCCAGTTAAGGGATTTATGGTTATTAGACCTTACGGCTATGCTTTATGGGAAAAAATACAGGAATTTGCAGATGGTAGATTTAAAGATACAGGACATAAAAACTGCTATTTTCCACTGCTTATACCTGAGAGTTTATTAAACAAAGAAAAGGAACATGTAGAAGGATTCGCTCCAGAAGTTGCTTGGGTAACCCACGGAGGAAGCGAAAAGCTTGGAGAAAGATTGTGTATAAGACCGACATCTGAAACAATCATATGTAATATGTACAGCAAATGGTTGAACTCCTATAGAGATTTACCATATCTATATAATCAATGGTGTTCGGTAGTTAGATGGGAAAAATCCACTAGACCTTTCTTGAGAACTTCAGAATTTTTATGGCAAGAAGGACATACTCTTCATGAAACTAATGAAGAGGCTCAAGAAGAAACTTTACAGATGCTTGATATATATAGAGAAGTAGCTGAAGACTTACTAGCTATACCTGTTATTACCGGTAAAAAAAGCGAAAGCGAAAAATTTGCAGGTGCAGAATCTACCTATACTATGGAAGCAATGATGCATGATGGACAGGCTCTTCAAGCCGGAACATCTCATAACTTAGGTCAGCATTTCACTAAAGCTTTTGACATAACTTACCTAGGAAGAGATGGAAAAGAACATAATCCATACCATACATCTTGGGGAATATCTACAAGGCTAATAGGTGGATTGATAATGGTTCACAGTGATAATAGAGGACTTGTCTTACCACCTAAAGTAGCACCAGCACAAGTAGTTATAATACCTATAGCTATGAAAAAAGAAGGAGTACTTGAAAAAGCAGAAGAACTTTATGAGAGTTTAAAAGCAAAAGGCGTAAGAGTAGAATTAGATGATGACCCTAAAGAATCTCCAGGTTGGAAATTTAATCAATATGAAATGAAGGGATATCCTATAAGAATAGAAATTGGACCTAGAGATATTAATAACAATAGTGCTATCATGGTAAGAAGAGATACTTCGGATAAAGAAAAGATCTCCTTAGATAATTTTTCAGAAACTGTAGTAGAAACATTAGATAAAATACAAAAAGATTTATTCAATAAAGCTAAAAAATTCAGACAAGACAATACTTTTGAAGTTAAATCTTTTGAAGAATACAAGACCCATGTAAAAGAAAAAAAAGGTTTTGGAAAAGCAATGTGGTGTGGAAGTAAAGAGTGTGAAGCTAAATTAAAAGAAGAAACTAGTGCGACTATAAGATGCATACCTTTTGAACAGGAAAGAACCAGCGAAACATGTCATTTTTGCGGCAAAGAAGCTAAGCATATGGTATATATAGCCAAAGCTTATTAAAGAAAAGGTGATATAATTGAAATTAAAAAATATCTATTTAAATATGTTAAAAGAGCTGCCTAAATCTATAGAATCAAGAAGCGGGCAGCTTCTTATTAAACTAGGAATAATAAAAAAACACGGGAAAGGAATATATTTTTTTACTCCTTTTGGCATTCATATACTTAAAAATGTAAAGACAAAATTAAAAGAAAAACTTTCTAAAGAAAATTTTTCAGAAATAGACATACCTATTATTAATCTTAAGAATAATTTTAATGAAAAAGGATATTTTGTATCAAAGGATATAGATGATAAATCTTATTTAACTACAGGTCCGGACTTATATTTATATGAAGATTATTTGAAAAACATAATTAATTCATACAAAGATCTTCCGGTAGAATGCTTTTATATTAATAAAAAAGCTAACAAGTATAATAAAGCTAATGAAGAATTACTAAACCCAATGGCAACAGAAGTATATAAATCTTTTTCTGCCTTGTCTAAAGAGCAATACCAAGAGAGAATTAATAAATATAAAGAAAATAGTTTAGAGTTCTTAAAAGATTTTGGTATTAAACCTACTATCATTACAAAACAAAAAAAATCTCAAGGGATTATCTACGGATGGTTAAACAATAGAGGAAAAGAAAAAGCAGCATATTGCCCTGTATGTAAAAAGTACTGGGATATTAACTATATGGAAATAGGTAGTTATAGTAAAAAAGATGAAGAATTTAAAGAACTAAAAAAAATTAAAACGCCGGAAATAAAGACCATAGAAGACCTACAGGAATTTACAAAAGTAGATATAAAGAAACTTATAAAAGCAGTGTTATTAAAGGTAGTTGATAAAAACTACGTAGTTTTTATAAGAGGAGATAGAGAACTAAGCATAGCAAAGCTGGCAAGACAGATAAAAAGTGATGAAAATCTAATAAGGCAAGCTTCAAAAAAAGATTTAGAAAACATGGGTACTACAGGAGGATTTGTAGGACCAATTGGATTAAAAAACTGTCAGGTTATTGTAGATGAGGAAGTAAAATACATAAAAAATGGAATTGCAGGAGCTAATGAAAAAGACTACCATATTCAAAACGTTAACTATATTAGAGATTTTGAGGGTAGTATATGTGGAGACATCATTGTAGCTTCTGAAAATGATTTATGTGCTGAGTGCAACTCAAATATAGAAATCCAAAACTACTATAAAATAGGAGAATTAAAAGATAATATTGAAATTTGTGATGAATCAACGGATATAAAATACATAGAACGAACAGGAAAAGAAAATTCAATATATAAAATAGAAAATTTAATAGATTTATACAGAATGATATCAGTTTCTTTAGAAGAAACTGAAGATAATTTATTAAAACTGATTCCCTGGGACATACATATACTACTGTTAAAAACTGATGATGAAGATAGTATTATATTAGGAGAAAAAACATATAATACATTAAAGAATAATGGTAGAAAACCTCTTTTAGATGATAGGAATATGAAGGTAGGCCATAAATTTAAAGAAGGAGAACTACTAAATATAAATGAAAAGATAATAGTAGGTCGAAGAGCTAAAGAAGGTATAGTGGAATATCAAAATAATGAAGATGATAAAAAGATAGAAATGACATTAGAAGATATAGATATGTTATGATTTTTTAATTAAAAAACATTCAAAAAACACATGATTGTATGATATAATCTTAAGACTAATGTTAAAGGAGATTAACTTTATGATAAAAAAAGGAATTTTGATATTAATATCTATACTACTTATAATTTCTGTAGCATGCTCAAATGGTGATGATAATCCTGATCCTGGAGAAGAAGTTACTACTCCTCCAGCTGTGGAGAATGGTGAAGATGAACCTGAAGAAACTGAAGAAGAAGAACCTACAGAAGAAGAATTGGCACAGATTGCCTATGATGAATATTTAGAAGAAATAAAAAATTTAGAAGAAGAAAGAATAGAAACTTTGGGAGAATTCTATATTAAGTTACCGGAATTATCCTTTGAGGAATTTAAAAATAAAGATAATCCTAAGGAAAAAGTTGAAGCAAAAGCACTATTTTTAACGGGAAGTTCAGCTGGAATGGGTTTGGATGATGATGATATCCAAAATTATGCAGCTTATGTAAAAGCACTAAAGCAAGGTGACCAAGAAAAGATCAACCAGTTGATGCCTGTAATAGATGGAGCGAATAGATTTGAAAGAGCTGTTGCCTTAGCTATAGAGACAGAAGTTAATGCTTTTGTAATAGACGTAAAAGATGACAGCGGTCTTATGACTTATGAGAGCAGTTTAGGAATAGTAGAAGAAGTCAAGGGAAACAGAGGAGTTAGAATTAAAGACGTCGAAGCTATGCTTCAAACCCTAAAAAAATATGACATATATACAATAGCAAGAATTGTAACTTTTAAGGACGAAAACTTTGCTGTTAAAAAACCAGACCATTCTATACAGCTAAAGAGCGGCGGTGTATGGAAGGACTACAGTGGTACCTCTTGGGTTAATCCCTTTGATAAATACGTGTGGAATTACAACATAGCTATTGCAAGGGAAGCCGCATTAAATGGATTTGATGAAATTCAGTTCGACTATGTTAGATTTCCTGACAATGCTGCAGCATACAACCCTATTACAAATTTTCCAGGTAGGAATGACAGAGAAAAGGACGAAGCTATAGGTGATTTTCTTCAATATTCTGAATCTGAATTAGAAAAATATAAAGTATTTACTGCAGCGGATGTATTTGGTTTAATAACTAGAACATGGGATGATTGGCCTGAGGATATTGGGCAAAGTTGGATAGAAATGGCACCATATGTTGATTATATGTGTCCAATGGTTTATCCTAGTCACTATGGAGAAGGATGGTATGGTTATACAGTTCCTGATGCTCATCCTTACGGCGTACTAAAAGGATCCATGGAAGAAGCCATAGAAAAAAATGCAGCAGTAGACAATGACAGTAGGATTAGACCTTGGATTCAGGGTTTTACAGCCGGATGGGTAGAAGGACATATATACTACAGTCCAAGTAAGATAAGAGATCAAATATTAGCATCAAAAGAATTAGGAGTAAAGGAATATTTAATATGGGCTCCCGGCAACAATTACGATCCTAGGATATTTTTTCCATCAGAAGAGGAAAAAGCTACAAATTATCCTCTGGAAACTGGAGATAAAGACTATGTAGGAAGAACTCCTTCAGATGCAGTTTATGAATATTTAAAAGCTGAAAGAAATGATATGATAAGTATGGTTTACCTACTAACTCCAATAGATGATAGAGTTCAAAATTTTAAAGAATTTTATGAAAACCATACATCACTGGGTTTCAATCTGACTAGTTACGAGGTAATGGAATATGATGTATACGATGAAAACAAAGCTAATGTTAATTTGACCTATAAATATGAAATACAGTCAAAAAATGAGGATGGAGAACCAAAACATATAGAAGCTATAGATACATCCTGGCAAACTATTAAGGAAAAAGGTGTATGGAAGGTTAAATCTAAAATAAAAGATGAAATAGAAACTTTTGATGATACTGCAGTTGAATAACTGCAGTATTTTTTATTTATAGAAAATTATGCATGTCCGTATATGTATCCACATAAAACACAAACGTACACAAAATAAACACATAGGCCTTGATTTATTGAAGTTTTATGTTATAATTGCAAAATAATAATTAAATTCAGGAGGGAAATATGTCAGATATAAGATTAGGGATTTTAGGAGCTACAGGAGTAGTTGGAGAAGAAATGATGAATGTAATTAAGGAAAAAAATGTTAAATATAAAAATTTAAAACTATTAGCAAGCAAAAAAAGTGCCGGCAATGTAGTTGAATTTAACAACGAACAATTAATTATTGAAGAAGTAACTGAGGACTCCTTTGATGACTTAGATGTACTACTGGTTGCAGTAAGCAGCGGTTTAAGCAAGAAATTCAGTCCCATAGCAGTAGACAAAGGCGTAACAGTGATTGACAATAGTAGTGCTTTCAGATTAGATTCTCAGGTTCCTTTAATAGTACCAGAGGTCAATGGAGAAGATGTAGTAAAGCACAAAGGAATTATTGCAAATCCAAACTGCTCTACTATTATAGCACTAACTGCCTTAAACAAATTAAATCAATATGCAGGCATAAATAGAATGATAGTATCTACATATCAAGCTGTATCCGGAGCTGGTGCTAAGGGTCTCAGTGAATTAAAAGAGCAGATATCAAATTTAGAGAATAATAAAGAATTTAAAAGTGAAGCTTTTCAGCATCAAATAGCTTATAACCTCATTCCACATATAGGACCTTTTAATGAAGAAGGATACTCAGAAGAAGAAATGAAAATGCAAAATGAAGGAAGGAAAATATTTCATAATTCAAATCTTAAGGTAAATTGTACCTGTGTAAGAGTTCCAGTATTTAGAAGTCATTCCGAATCAATAACTATAGAAACGGACAAGGAGCTTACCGTTGATAAAGCAAAAGAAATAATTGCTGATAGTCCAGGAGTTAAATTAGTAGACAATTTAGAAAAAAACATATATCCAATGCCTTTAGATACATCAAACCAAGATCTAGTATATGTTGGTAGAATAAGAAAAGACATAAGTAAAGGAGATAATAAATCTTTGACACTCTGGTGTTGTGGTGACCAAGTTAGAAAAGGAGCAGCAACAAATGCAGTGCAGATACTTCAGAAAGTAATAGAAAAAGAAGCTTATATAAATTAAAAAATATTTGACTTTTATAAAATCTCAAGATATAATGACAACTAATATCAATGAATAAGGAAAGTAATATATAATGAAAATTTAGAGAGAGTATTGATTTGGTGAAAAAATACTTATTGAATTTATATATGAAGTGCCCTTAAGAGATGCAGGTTGAAATTAGTAGGCTGAGCCGGATTCCTCCGTTAAAAGGATATAGTATGATGGTACTTAAAGTATGATTTAAATTAATTAGAGTGGAATAGCGGATAATCTCCGTCTCTTATAAGAGGCGGAGTTTTTGTATTTTTAATAAAAAAAAGGAGAAAAAAAATGAATTTTATAAGTAAAATAAAATTAGATATAAAAAGAGCATTAGAAGTTGATCCAGCAGCAAGAAATTCTTTGGAAATATTGTTACTGTATCCTCATATAAAGGCTTTAATTATCCATATATTAACACATTTTTTATACAAGAAAAAACTGTTTTTTTTATCAAGGTTGATTTCTAATTTTGGTAGATTTCTTACAGGAATAGAAATACATCCTGGAGCTCAAATAAAAGAAGGTCTTTTTATAGATCATGGTATAGGAGTTGTTATTGGTGAAACAGCTGTAATTGGTAAAAATGTTCATATGTATCACGGAGTGACTTTAGGTGGTACAGGGAAAGAAAGAGGAAAAAGACATCCTACTATAGGAGATAATGTTGTGATTGGAGCTGGAGCTATACTATTAGGCAACATAAACATAGGTGAGGGAACAAAAGTAGGAGCTAATGCTGTAGTTTTAGAAGATACGAATCCTTATACAACTGTGGTGGGAGTAAAGGCTAAAGAAGTTAAAAAAAGAGGATAATAAAACATCATTATCCTCCTTCTACTATATAATTTTATTCTTTAAAGAACCTAATTTTTCAATTTTACATTCTACTATATCACCAGTTTTAAGCATTTTAGGAGGCTTGAATCCCATTCCTACTCCTGATGGAGTTCCTGTAAGTATTATATCACCAGGATATAAAGTCATTCCCTTAGATAAATCACTTATTAAATAAGGAATATCAAAAATCATTTTAGATGTATACGATGATTGTCTTACTTCATCATTTACAAGGCATTCCAATTTCAAATCAAAAGGCATTTTTAAAGCGGATTTGTGTAAAATATATGGACCAATAGGGCTAAAATTATCTAATGATTTGCCCTTAAACCACTGTATATGTCCTGTTTGTAAATCCCTAGCAGATAAATCGTTAGCTATAGTATAACCAAATATATAATTTTCAATATCTTTTTTTTCAACATTCTTACACTTTTTACCTATTACTACTGCTAACTCCACTTCATAATCTACTTCTTTAGTAGCATTCCAGGGAACATTAACATTAGAATCAGGTCCAACTGTAGGATGAGAAGTTTTTGTAAAATAAATAGGTTTCGAAGGAATATTACCCTTTAATTCTTTAACGGTATCAAGTTCATTAACATGGTCTGAATAATTTTTGCCGACACAAATTAAATTCCTACGAGTATATGGAATAGGAGAGAGTATTTTTACGTCACTAATGGGTATTTCATTAAAACTCTCTTCACTAATATTTTCACTAATTTTTTCAATGATATTATCCTTTGAAATTTCAATAAGATCATTCATATTTAATGGAGCTTTAATTCCGATTTTTTTAAAAATTTCATCAGCTGGTATTATTTTTTCTCCATTTTCAGTTAAAAAACCAATTTTTTCCAAATCTTTATAATTATAGTTTAATATATACATTTAATCACTCCTTTGATGAATTAATTATAACATAATAAATTAATTCTTTAAATAATCTAATATATTTAATATAATGGTAAAAGATGGGTAAATATCAATTGTATGGCAATAAATATATAGAAAGAGGGATCTTATGATAAAAAACTGGGATGAATATTTAATTCCCTATGAACAAGCAGTTGAAGAGTTAAAAGTAAAATTCAAAAGTATAAGAAAAGAATTTAGAGATGTTAATGAATACTCACCGATAGAATTTGTAACGGGTAGAGTAAAAGAAATTTCTAATATTATAGAAAAAGCAAGAATGAAAAAAGTTGAAATAGAAGAAATAGAAGATATTGCAGGCATTAGAATAATTTGTCAACTAGTAGCGGATATTCCCAAAGTCGTTAAGATTATTAGAAATAGAGACGGAAAAGACTTAGAAATCATTGAAGAACGTGATTACATCACAAATCAAAAAGAAAGTGGTTATAGAAGTTACCATATAATTATAAAATATACTGTTCATACTGCTTTTGGAGAAAAAGAAATACTTGCTGAGGTACAGATAAGAACTTTGGCTATGAACTTTTGGGCTACAATAGAACATTCTATAAATTATAAATTTGATAAAAAAATACCGAAAAATTTAGGAAAAAGATTAAAAGAAGCAGCTGAAGCAGCTAATAGATTAGACGAAGAAATGTCAAAAATAAAACATGAAATAGTAGATGCACAGGAAATATTTATGATAAGGTCATCTTTAGTTGCAAAAATTCTTAAAAAGATACAGTTTTTATATTTTAGTGGAAATATAGAAAAAGAAAAATTAAAAAAATTACAGGAAGAATTTTATATATACAGAGAAAATGGTTCCATAGAAGATTTAAGAAATTTAAACAGAAAACTAGAAGCACTTAACCAAAAATACTATATAAAGGATTAGGAGGAAGGAATGTTAAATAAAAAAATTATTGAAAAGGTAATAGAAGCAGCCCTAAGTTCAGGGGGAGATTTTGCAGAAGTATTTATAGAAGATAAAAAAGGTATTGGCATCAATATGATTTCAGGTAAAATAGAAAATATAATGTCAGGAAGAGATTATGGTATAGGCATAAGGATATTCAAAAATTTTAACAGTGTATATGCTTATACTAACAAAAGTGATGAATTAACGCTTATAGAAACAGCTAAAAAAGCATCAAAAGCACTTTTAGCTAGTAAAGATATAAAGGATATAGTAATAAATGATACAAAATATGATAACAAGCATATTATAAAAATAAATCCTAATGAAATACCAACCAAGAAAAAAATAGAAGCTATGAAAAGAGCATATCTTAGTGCCAAGGAATTTGATGAGATTATATCTCAAGTTACTGTTAATTACCAAGATTATAACCAAAAAATTGCTATTGCAAATTCTGAAGGACTATATATTGAAGATGAAAGAACAAGAGGAAGACTTGCAATTGGAGCTGTAGCAACTAAGAATGGGGAAATGCAGTCTGGTTCATCAGCGCCGGGAGCACATAAAGGGTTTGAATTAATAGAAGATTTAGATATAGAATGGTATGGTAGAGAAGCAGCAAGGATAGCAAAAACTATGGTAAATGCTGATTACAGCCCTTCAGGCAAAATGCCTGTAATTATTAACAATGGATTTGGTGGGGTAATCTTCCATGAAGCTTGTGGTCATGGATTAGAAGCTACCTCCGTCGCAAAAGGGAATTCTGTATTTGCTGATAAAATCAACCAAAAAGTAGCATCAGAAATAGTAACTGCTGTAGATGACGGAACCTTAGAAAATGAGTGGGGATCTTCAAATATAGACGATGAGGGAAATCCAACTCAAAAGAATATCCTAATAGAAAATGGCATATTAAAAGGATACATGATAGACAAGCTAAACGGTAGAAGAATGAAAATGAAAGCAACGGGTTCCTCAAGAAGACAATCTTACAAGTATTCACCTACTTCTAGAATGACAAATACTTATATAGCTAATGGAGAATCAAATTTTCAAGATATAATATCAAATACGGAAAAAGGATTATTTGCAAAATATATGGGTGGAGGTTCAGTAAATCCAGCAACAGGAGAATTTAATTTTGCAGTAATGGAAGGTTATTTAGTTGAAAATGGAGAAGTAAAAAAACCTGTAAGAGGAGCAACTTTGATAGGTAAAGGTAGCGATATACTTAAGAAAATTGATATGGTTGGAGACAATTTATCCTTTGGACAAGGAATGTGTGGATCTTCAAGTGGCTCGGTACCTGCCAACGTAGGACAACCTACTATAAGAGTATCTGAAATCACAGTAGGAGGTAGAGAATAAATGAGAGACTTTAATGAATTAAAAACTAAAATATTTAACAGAGCAAAAGAAGTTGGAATAGAAGATGCAGAAATTTATTACTCCCAAGGAAGAGATCTCAATATAAAAGTATTCCAAAAAGAGATAGACGGATATAAATTAGCCGAAGCCGAAGGATTAGCCTTAAGAGGAAAACACAGTGGGGAGATGGGATATTCTTACACAGAAAAAGTAGATGATACATCTGTAGAGTTTCTAGTTGAAAATCTTATAGAAAATGCAAAGAATATTGATAGAGAAGATAAAGAAGAAATATTTGAAGGAGCAAAAGAATACAGAGAAGTAAATAATTTTAACAGTAGTTTAGAAAAAATAGAAGAAATGGAAAAAATTAATTTTGTTAAGAACTTAGAAAAAGAATCTTTAAACATAGATGATAGAATTAAATCAATACAGGATTGTGTTTATGGAGATGACTTCAGCGAAACTATTATTTCAAATACAAAAGGATTAAACCTTAAAGATAAATCAAATTTAGCATATGCATATGTTGGAGTAGTAGCAAAAGAAGGAAAAGACATACAAAGTGGATTTGCTTATAAAGTAACAAATGACTTTAGCGAGTTAAACTACAAAGATATAGCAAAAGAAGCTGTTGAAGAAGCTATTTCAATGTTAGGTGCTAAAAGTATTAAATCCGGGAAATATCCAATTGTATTAAGGAATAATGCTTCAGCAGATATTCTTCAAGCCTTTACTTCGATTTTTTCAGCAGAAAGAGTACAGAAAAATCTTTCCTTATTAAAAGATAAGCTGCATAAAAAAATAGTTTCAGAAAAAATAACCTTGACAGATGATCCTTTTATGGAAAAAGGATATGCCTCATCAGCTTTTGATAGTGAAGGTGTGCCAACAAAAGAAAAGAATATAATTGAAAAAGGAGTACTTAAAACCTATTTGCATAATTTAAAAACTTCTTCAAGTGATGGTATTGATAGTACGGGAAATGCCAGTAGAAGCTCTTATAAATCGTCGATAGGCATATCTCCTACAAACATGTATATAAAACCTGGAGATAAGAAATTAGATGACTTAATTAGCGGAATAGAAAAAGGATTAATCATTACAGATGTACAGGGACTGCATGCAGGATTAAACCCTATATCCGGTGACTTCTCATTATCAGCTCAAGGTTTTTTAATTGAAAAAGGAGTAACAAAATATCCTGTAAATCAAATAACCATTTCAGGTAATTTCCTTCAAATGCTAAGTAAGGTAGAAGAAGTAGGAGAAGATTTGAGATTTGCTTTACCATCAAGTGCTTACATAGGTTCACCTTCTTTAGTGATTGAAAATTTGGATATAGCAGGAGAATAGATATTACTGCCTTGACACATATAAAATAATAAAGTATACTAGTATTAATTGATATTAATTATCAATTAATACTTTTAAGGAGAATTAATATGATAAATTACATAATAGGTGCTTTAGTTCTAATACCAGCAGCTTATATTGTTTATAAAAAACTTAAAGATATAAAAAACGGCGAAAATGCATGTTCTTCCGGAGGAGGATGCAGTAGTTGTGCATTTAGCAATCAATGTACAACAGATAAAGCTAAATAAAAATATTCGAGAATGGCTACAGCAAAGTCTAAAATGTGTCTATATTTTAGACTTTGCTGTAGCCATTCTTTTTTATTTGAAGTTCTTTAAAGTAAAGAGACAGAATAAATAGCATTTGACAAAAACCTTAAAATGGAATATTATAATAATGAGCATATGCACATAACAAAGAGGTGATTATATGTCTAGGCCAAAAAAATTTAGAAAAGTAGCGTATATACCTGAAAACTTAGAATTCATACCTAAAATTGATACAAATGTAGTGGTTTTTTTAAGTATAGTAGAATTAGAAGCCATGAGATTATCAGACATAGAAGAAATGGATCAGATAGAAGCAGCTAAAGAGATGAAAGTATCAAGAGGTACTTACCAAAGGATTATATCTTCTGGAAGAAAAAAAATTTCAAATGCTTTAATTAACGGAAAAAAAATCAAAATAAGTGGTGGGAATTATGTTTTCAACTGTGGAAGTAGTGCCTGTGATAAAAAATGTGACAAGTATCAAGGAGGAAAATGTCTAAGATGGCATAAGGCAAAAATAAATAATGAAAAGGAGAATTTAATAATGAGAATAGCAGTACCAGCAAAAGATAGAAATTTAAACAGTAAAGTAGAGGATGTTTTTGGAAGGACACAATTATTTCTTGTAGTTGATGTAGAAACAAAGGAATTTGATGTCATAGAAAATGATGGAGCTTCAGCAGCTGGAGGAGCAGGCATAACTGCAGCACAGTGTGTTGCAGATAGTGGAGCTGATGCAGTAGTTACCTACCAGTGCGGTAAAAATGCAGCAGATGTATTAAGTGCAGCAAATATTAAGATTTTAAAAGCTGAAGACATTACAGTTGAAAAAATTATAGATAAATACAATAAAGGAGAATTAGAAGTACTCCAAGAAGTACATTCAGGATTCCATAATCACGGAGGAAAATAATGAAAATATCAGTATTAAGTGGAAAAGGAGGAACAGGCAAAACCTTTTTATCAGTTAATCTAGCACAGGTAGCATCAAATAGTGTTTATATTGACTGTGATGTAGAAGAACCCAACGGCAACCTTTTCCTTAAAGCAAAGGACTCTAAAATAGAAAATGTGGATGTACCAGTACCTGTTTTCGACCAAGAAAAATGTACCGGATGTAAAGAATGTGTAGATTTTTGTGAGTTTAATGCTCTTGCTTATGTAGGAGGAAAAATCAAAATATTTAAAGAATTATGTCATTCTTGTGGGGGATGCACTCTCTTATGTCCAGAAAAGGCAATCAAGGAAGTTAATAGAAACATAGGTAAAGTTGAAGTAGGAACATCTGGAAATATTAAAGTAAAAACTGGAGAACTTAACATAGGAGAGGCAACGGGAGTTCCTATAATTGAAAAATTACTTGAAGATATGGATTACAGCAAAAATAACATAGTAGATTGTCCTCCAGGTAGTTCTTGTCAGGTTATGGAAAGTATAAAAGGTAGCGATTATGCTTTACTTGTAATTGAGCCTACAAAATTTGGAGTTCATAATATAAATCTCGTTTACGAATTAGTAAAAATATTTGATATTCCATATGGAGCAGTTATAAACAAAGATATGGGAGACTCAAAAATTGCTGAAGAATTTTGCTTAAAAAATAATATAAAATTATTAGATAAAATCCCGTATGACGAAGAAATTGGGAAATTAAACTCTAATGGACACATTGTAGCTAGAGAAAGCAAAAGGTTTGAAGGGATATTTAAGGAAATTTTTGACAAAATAAAAGTTGAAGCAATAAGTAAAAAGGTTTTAGATAAAATTGAAGAGGAGGTAAAACAATGAAGCAGTTGGTTATATTAAGTGGTAAAGGCGGTACTGGCAAGACTACATTAGCAGTATCTCTAATAAAACTATCAAAAAATAAAATGTTTGCCGACTGTGATGTTGATGCTCCTAATGTAAAATTGATATTTGAAGATACAGAAATTTTAGAAGAAAAACCTTACTTTGGACTTAAGAAGGCTTTTAAATATGATGATATATGTATCGATTGCGGAAAATGTGAAGAATTATGCAGATTTAATGCAATAAAAGATGGAGTTGTAAATATTAATTATTGTGAAGGCTGTGGAGTGTGTGAAAGGTTTTGCCCTGTTACCGATGATCAGGGAAGAAAAGCTATTAGAATGGAAGATGATTCCTCAGGAACAACAAGAGTTGAAAAATTGAATAACGAATTTTTTTCAAATGCAAACTTAAAAATTGGAAATGGTGCATCTGGTAAACTGGTAACTGAAGTAAGAAAAAATATGTATAGTTTCAAAACAAATGAAGAATTAGCAATAATAGATGGCTCTCCAGGTATAGGATGCCCTGTTATAGCTTCTTTGACAGGAATTGGATATTGTATATTAGTTGCGGAACCCTCAATATCCGGAATTCATGATATGATCAGAATACTTGAAACATCAAGAAATTTCAACACTAAATGCTTTATTGTAATTAATAAATATGACAATAACTTTGAAAAAACAAAGGAAATTGAAGATATAGCAAAAGAAAAGAATGTAGAAATAATTGGTAAAATACCCTTTGACAAAAGTGTTGTAAAGATTACAAATGAAGGAAAACCAGTAGTAGATAATCCAGATACTAAAGCAGCTAAAGAAATAATAGATATCTGGAATAAACTAAAAAATAGATTAGATCTAAAAAACCAATAGGAGGATTAGTTATGAAGAAAATTGCAATAGCATCAGAAGGTCAAAAAGTATCACAACATTTTGGTTACTGTGAAGGTTTTAAAATATCCGAAATAGAAGACGATAAGGTAGTTAATGAAGATTTCTTAAAAAATCCTGGTCATCAGCCGGGACTACTACCTAAACTTTTATCAGAAAAAGGTGTAGATTTAGTAATTTCTGGAGGAATGGGAGGAAATGCCATAGCTCTATTTAATGAAAGCAACATCGATGTGATAACAGGAGCTTCAGGTGAGCTTAGTAAGATAGTAGATGACTATATTTCAGGAGATTTAACATCAGGAAGTAGTCCTTGTAGAGAACATGTACATCAGGGCAATGGAATGACAAAACATTAAATTGATAAACTTGACAAATTTTAAAATCTGTTACATTATAAGGTAACAGATTTTTTAATGGAGAGATTTAATGGATAAGGAAAAAGTTATAGTTATAGGCGGAGGAGCATCAGGGTTGGTAGCAGCAATTTCAGCATCACGACGTGGATTCCAGGTAGATATTTTAGAAAAAAACGACAGAGTAGGCAAAAAAATTCTAGCTACAGGAAATGGAAGATGCAACTATACTAACACGAATATTTCAAGTTATAATTATTATAGTAATAATAAAACAATTGTAGATAATATAATCGATAGATTCACACCTGAAAGAATAGTAGGATTTTTCAAAGAACTTGGTATTCAAGAGTATGTAGATAATTCAGGAAAAATATATCCTAATTCTTTACAGTCTTCAAGTGTACTAGACGTATTAAGAATGGAATGCAAACATTTAGGTGTTAAAGAAATTTGTAACAGTGAAGTAGTTGATATTTCAAAAAGGGATGATAAATTCAAAATAAAAACAACTAAGGATACTTATACTTGTGATAAAGTGGTGGCAGCCTTTGGTGGAAAGGCCAGTCCTCAATTATCCTCCGATGGTACAGGTTATCCTATACTAAAAAAGTTAGGACATAGTGTTACAGAAATTTTTCCCGGGTTAGTTCAGTTAAAGATTCATAATAATAACTTGAAAAGAATATCCGGCATAAAGGTGGATGGAGAAATTTCAGTTCAAATTGATGGAGATGATATCAAAAAAGATTTTGGTGAAATATTATTTACTAACTATGGAATATCAGGACCACCGGTATTACAACTTAGCAGACACTGTATAAACATGATAGAGAAGAATAAAAAAGTAGTAATAAAACTGGATATTTTCCCTAAATATGATAAGAATGAATTGTTCCAACTTCTAAAAAACAGGTTTATTAATATGAAATACAAAACTATTAGAGAATCCTTTATAGGACTTATAAACAAAGGACTTATCGATATAATATTAAGAGAATCAGCCATAGAAAAAACAAACATTCCTGGAACAAAATTTAAAACTAAGGATATCTATAAAATAGTAAATACTCTTAAAGAATGGAAATTTGAAGTTTTAGGACCCTACTACTGGGAACATGCTCAGATAACTGTAGGTGGAGTAGAAACCAGTGAAATAAATCCTGAAACCATGGAATCTAAATTAATTAAAAACCTATATATAATAGGAGAATTAATGGATGTGGACGGAGATTGTGGAGGTTACAATCTTCATTGGGCATGGGCTACAGGATATACAGCAGGAAGGAGCTTATAGGCTCCTGTTTTCTTGTAAAAAGCCTTTAAAAATGTTAAAATATAGCTTATGATAAAATTGATTAAACTTAATAATTTAAATAGATAGGTGGTTTTATGAAAAATATTTTTGAAAAAATTTTCGGTTCTTACAGTGAAAGAGAAATAAAAAGAATCGATTCAATAGTTGATGAAATAGAAAGCTTGGAGGAGAATTTTTCTGAATTTACTGACGATGAGCTTAAATCGAAAACAGGTGAATTCAAAAATCGATTAAAAAACGGAGAAAATTTAGATGATATATTACCTGAAGCATATGGAGTAGTAAGAGAAACTTCTACAAGAGTTTTAGGAATGAAGCATTTTAGAGTACAGCTTGTAGGGGGAGTGATACTACACCAAGGACGTATCGCAGAGATGAAAACAGGAGAAGGAAAAACGTTGGCAGCAACTCTACCTGTGTATCTCAATTCACTTGAAGGAAAAGGTGTACATGTAGTAACTGTAAACGATTATTTAGCAAAAAGAGATAGAGACTGGATGGGTAAAATATACAACTTTTTAGGACTATCTGTTGGCTGTTTAATCCACGGAGTATCTAAGGAAGAAA